>ERZ777003.233-NODE-233-length-116316-cov-17.694747_pt1 | contig 116316 bp, 79 predicted proteins | sample MGYA00374956_ERZ777003 | MGnify/ENA primary metagenome ERZ777003 (study PRJEB29302, sample SAMN06268252) | bioreactor metagenome | isolation source: Joint BioEnergy Institute, California, USA | place: USA:Joint BioEnergy Institute, California, USA | collected...
TCGCTGGGCTTCTTGCCCATATCGTCCTGGCCTTTGCCTTGACCTTCCCCGGGCTGATTCATGTCGCCGGGGGCTTGGGGGTCTTTCCCCTTGGCGTCATCAGAACCTTTGCCTTGGTCGTCGCCCTTGCCTTGACCTTGGCCTTCGGATTCCTTTTCACCCTGGTCTTTTCCTTGGCCCATGCCCTGTTGGTCTTGGTTTGGGCTCTTGCCATGACCTTCACCGGGGCCTTCGCCCATGTCGTCCTGACCCTTGCCTTGCTTGCCCTCCTGGCCGGGGCTGGGGCCTTGGGCTTTGCCTTCGTTGCGGGCGATATCGCCACCGAGGCGGCCGGTTTCCTCGGCCACGCGGCCTTGCCGCTCGGCAATCTGCCGCAGGTCGCCGCCGCGCTCGGTCAGACCACGGATTTCTTCTTCGTCGCGAATCAGCTTCTTGACCCGCTTGAGGTATTCCTTGAGCCGGGCCTTTTCGTCGGCCAGGCGGTCCGGACGGCTTTCGCTCAACAGCAGTTCAAAGAGACGCTGGAGTTCGGTTTCGACCTCGTTCTGGCCCCGCACGGCATTGGTGAGCAAATCCTTCTGCAGGGCCTCCAGCACGGTGGCCATGCGGTCGCCGATTTCGCGTTCCTTGGCCTGGGCGAACGCCTTGCGCAACAGCTCCGCGCGGGCCGGGTCGGTCGCTTGCATGGCGTTGGCCAGTTGGATGAGCGAGTCCTCAAACTCCTGGTACTTGGCCCGCAGGCGTGCCTGGTCCTGGAGGAGTTCCTGGCCGCGGTCCATTTTCGCCTGGTCTTCGGTCGCCGGTTCCTGGGCAGGGCTGTACTGCGCCAGCGCCGGACCAAACAGCATCACCAGCGCGGTCAGCACGACCGGGATGACCCGGCGGCGAGCGTGGGCCGAAGCGAGGACCATGGTTTGCCTCCAGTTCTGCGACCTGTCATACGCGGAAAACGCCGGGGGATACCCGGCGACCGCGGTTGGGGAGTATTGAGGGGAGTTTTCGGGAACCGCCGGCTGCAAAGCCGCAGGCAATCATACACCGTCGGCCCGCCGGATGCGGCAGGCTATTCGTCGTCGGGATTGAGCAGCTTCCAGTTGCGGTACGCTTCCGTGCTTTGCTTCAGCTTCTTTTGCAGTTCGACCAGTTCGCGAATCCGGGCGAGCACGCGGTTGAAGCTCTGGAACTCCTCCATCTTGTACAGGACTTCTTCCATCGCCGTGACAATTGCATCGAGCTGCTGCTTGGCCGAGCGGAGGGCAGCCACCCGAGCGGCATCGTCCGTAAAGTCTTGGTGCAGTTTGGGGACCAGATCGTTCATCCGACGATTGAACTCGTCGAACATCGGTCCACCGATCTCCTTAAGCGGTATGGAAATATCGTCGCGGAGGCGGCGTTCCAGCTCCTCTGTATCCTGTAGCCGGTTGTTCTGCAATTCCAGTCGAATCCCGTCGAACCGCTGGGCCACTTCGAGGATCTTGGCGGCATTTTCCACGCAAACCTGCTGCACGCGTTGTGCCTTTTCCGAGGGCAGCTCGCCGCCTTCGCCGACCGCGGAAAGGTCCTGCCGTTCGTAAGGAATTTCCTGGAGCCAGGTCAGGCAGTTGAGCACCACGTCGACAATGCGCTGGTACTGCTGACGCTCGGTGTCCTCTTTCTCCGCGAGAATTGAGCGCAATTCCTCGGGCGTGACCACCCGCAGGCGGATTTCCTGGCTGGTGCCCACCCGGGAGCCCGAGTCCAACGTGCAGCGGTCTTCGGCCTTGACGTACAGCCGAATGGTCTGTCCTGGCTGTAACTCAAAACGGCCCTTGAGGTTAGGGTCGGTGAGCCAATCCGGAGCATTGGGCGGGAACCACGGGGCCTCGGTATCGTCGTCCGACGGCTTTTGACGTTCCTCGGCAGCCCGGAGTTCCGCGCGGCGGAAATCGCGAAAATCAAGCACCACTTGGGTGTTATCGCGGTAGACACGTTCGACGACACCCTTGGGCAGCGGGCCCGGGAAGCCCGACAGGTACAGCCTAGCCACGGCCTCGCCCGCGGCGCCTGCCCGTGTGATCTCGAACGGGATCCGCACCGTAGGCTGCTCGTTCACGTTGTATTCCAGCCAGGTACGCACCAGGCCGTGGTCGTCCCAGATACGGCCGACGATCGGGATTCGCACGTCCACAGTCACTGCCGAGCCGATGCCCAGGGGGCTCAGTTCGACGTGCGGGATGTCGTCCGCCCGGGCCGCCAGTGCCAGCCGGATGGGTGGCTCGCCCGAGGGCAAACCATCCGCGTCGACCAGCGTGAACTTGAGTGTCAGGTCTTCTTGCAGGGCGGAGATCACGTACTCGAACTGCCGAGGCGCGATCTCCTGAAGCGTGGCCATGCCCCCGGCGACGCCGCTGGCCAGGTAGGCCGCGCGGAGCGTCTCTTGCTGCTGCGGGCTAAAGAGCGCCAGCGGGCGGCGCGTTTCGTAGCCGGAACTGTCGGTGGTGGTGACTTCGGCCTCAAGCAGCGGCTTGTTGGCGGTGCCGCGGATGGTGAGACGCGTGCCCTGGTACACCTCGACGACTTCGCTCACGGGGATGTCGCGCGGCGTGTTGAGGCCTTGTTCCTCGTCGACCATGTATTCGGGGAATTCGGCGTGCAGCGACAGCTCGGCCGTGGGGCTGTCAACCACCACGATCCGATAGTTGCGCACGCGGAAGTCGCCGCCGACCACGTCGTAGGTGAGCGAGCCGCGCAGGCCGGTAAAGCGGTAGGTGTAGTATTGCCAGCCGTCCCGCGGCTCGTCGCCTTCGCGATCGAACTCGGCATAGCCGCTGGTGCCATCTTCGTTCTGCCATTCCACCCGCACGCTGCTGGGCACCTCATGCGCGGCGCTGGCTTTGACCAGCAGCTCGACATCGCCGCCCCGAGCCACGCGGCGTTCCATCGGACCATCGATCACGATGTACGACTGCCGGGGCCACTTCACGTCGTCCAGCAGCAACATCCGGCGGGTCCAGATCTCGAACCGCTCGGGTGCCGCCGCGGCAAACGCCGCCACCGAGCCGGCCAGCAAGATCCCCAGGCCCACGTTGCGAATCAGCGGCCGTGGGTTGAACACCTTGCCGATCGGCACCTCGGCCGCGCGGTGGACGGCCAGCTCCGAGGTGTGCCGCAGCATGTCGGGGCTGAACTGCGCGGCGTGTTCCGGCTGGGCGGTCAGTTCCACCGTGGTGAGCAGACTGTCATCGAACTCGCGGAAACGCCGCTCCAGCACCACGGCCATGGCGCGATCGGTGAGCGGCCGGGCAATGCGAGCCAACCCTCGAAACAGCAGCCACAACAGACCGACACCGGCCAGGATCAGCAGCGATAGCCGGATGGCGCCTTCGGGTTCGTCGTAACCCATCGAAACCGGCAACCAATCGATGGCCAGGGTGACCCAGAAGACCAGTCCCAGCCAGGCCACGATCAGCCCCAGGCTGCTCACGGCGACATACCGGCGAATCCGCCGCCGCAAGGCCTTCAGCTTGCCGGCAATGGTCGGCGACAGCCGCGGAGGCATCGGCGATGGTTGGGTGGTCTGGTTGTCGGCGGTGATACTCATCGACGTATCCACTCGGGCGAGCGGTTGGTTGTTGGGTTGCTGTTCTGGCCTACGCCAGCTTCGCCAGGCGGCGGATCAGCCATTCCGTGCACAGCAGGCCGCAAATCACGAACAGGGTCCACTCGTTATCCCACAGCGATTCGGGCTCGTCGCGCTCGGGCTTGATCCGGCTGCGGTCGGTCAGCGTGGCGGCTGCCATCAGGCTCTTGGCGTTGCTTTCGTCGATCGCGGCGGGGATGCCCACGAAGTATTGTCCACCGGTGCCGTCGGCCAGCCGGGCCAGCAGGGCATCGTTGCGCTGCTTGTTTTTGTTTTCCAGGTCGGGCAGCGATGCCTTGATGGCGTCGGTCAACGCTTCATCGGTGCCCGGGATGGTCACGCTGATGCGGTACACGCCCGCCTGATACGCACCGAACTGGCCGGCGAAAATGCCCGGCTGTTCCTTGTCCGCAAGCAGCGAGATGGTGTGGCGAACGCCGTCGGGCGTGAAGTATTCCAGCTCCACCGAGTCAGCCACCAGCGGCTCCAGTTGCGAGTCCTTGAGGTGCGCGCGGACAGGCACCGTTTCGCCCAAGCCGACCTCTCGGCTGTCGACCAGCAGGCGGCCACGAGGGCTACCGCGGAGCAACCGGCTTTGCGACACGTACCGGATGATCTTGGTGTACAGGACTTCGAAGTACCCGGGATCCAAGGCCCGCAGTCGCCAGAACTCGCCCGAGCCGATATACAGCACTCGGCCCGAGCCGTAGAACTGCGACACCAGGAACACGGGAGCTTCGTCGGGGCTGAGGGCGTCGGGATCATCGAGCCGGGCCAGCACTTGAGCGGCCGGCTTGGGACCTTCCACGCCGTAGTAGCCGTAGACTCCTTCGAACTCGTCCCAGCGGCGAGCGCTTTCCAGGCGATCGTCGGCGAGCCACAGGTATTGGGCGTCCTCGCCATAGGGCGTCATCCGCACCCGACGCGGCTTGGCGTTATCGAACTTGCCGTCATCCAGGATGGCGAAGTGCTGCTTGAACTGCACCGGGTACAGGCCGCGGATCTTGCGCAGCAAGTCGTCACTCTTGCGGTCGTGAACCCATTCGTCGGTGCAGACGGGCCCGGCTATCAGCACCAGGCCGCCACCTTCTTCGGCCACCCATTTTTCCAGGAGGGCGATCTGGTCTTCGGCCAACTGACGCCAGTCGGGGTCGAAGGCCACGATGCAATCGTACTGGTACAGGCTTTCTTTGTCGGAAGGGAACTCGTAGAGAATCTCGTTGGCATCCTGGACGATGCCCATGGGCGCCGACTGTACCAGCACGTCGACGATCATGCCCTGGTCGCGATGCAACTGATCGCGCAGGAAGTGGTATTCGCGGGTCGGACCGCCGGCGAACAGCAGCACGCGCGTCTTGGGGTCGATCACTTCAACGATGTCGCGGGCTTCCATATCCACGGTGCGCTGGATGCGCGGATCAGGCGGAACCACGCGAGCCATCAGCACACGGCGGCCCACTTCATCGGCGTCGAGCTTGAAGCTGAACGGCACCTGCTCGCCATTTGCCCCCAGTAGCACCTGCGTGGAATCCAGCAGCGTGCCTTCGTTGTCTTTCTCGTCACCCAGTGCCCGCAGTTCGACGGTCACTTCGGGCCGCCGCGACGGATCACTGGAGGACTGGCCGGGCAGGTTGGTGGCGCTGATGAGCCCCTTCACTTCGTAGGCATCGCCAGCATACGTGCGGCGGGGAACCTCGAAGGTGTATACCCGCAGGTCCATGTCCTGCTGCACGGTTCCCAGGCCGACGGTGTAGATCGGGATACGGTTCTCGCGGGCGGTCTTGATGGCCGCGTCGATGCCGGTGCCGCCGCCGGCTTCGCCGCTGGTCAGGCTGGTATCGCCGCCATCCGTGAACACCACCAGGCCGGCCAGCGGGGCGTCGCCGCGGGCTTCGTTCAGTACGTTGTTGAGCGATTCGCCAATCAGGCTGCTGCTGCCCTTGGCCACCAGCAGCGAACGGAAGTCGGGCGGAGTTTCGGTCTCGCCCGTGGCGTTCGCCCCCGCGCCGCGAGTTTCGTCTTTGAGCTTAAACAGACTGGCAACCGTGTTGGTCTTGCTGTCGAACGTGACGATGAATACGTCGTGCGACTTGCGGAGCTTGGTCAGCAGCGGGCCGTTGGCCAGGGCATCGATCACCAGGTCGATGCGCGGCTGATTGTTGCTGGTGCCTTCGTCGGCCGTGAGCATGCTCTGGCTGGTATCGACCAGCACCAGCACCCGCGACGGAATGACCAGTTCTTTTTCAATTCGCCATTGGGGTTGAAGCCAGATCCACAGCAGCCCCGCGAACGCTCCCAGCCGCAGCACGATGAGTACCGTGGCCAGCAGGCCACCCACTTCGACGCAGTCGCGCAGGTAGAAGTAGATCACCAGGCTGACCACCACCGCGGCCACGACGACCAGCAGCAGCGTCTGGAGCGAGAAAAGATCGACGCCAACCCAGCGGCCGAACTCAAACGTTCGGGTGCCGGCGTCGGCGACTTGCTCGGTGATCTGGGCCAGCAACCACATGCGATGCTATTCCTGGGGATGATTCCGTTTATGGTCGGGAGCGGGGCACGCGGGCCTTCGCCTCGCAGCTCGCTCCACCTACGCGGCCACCTTGGGGACGGCCGGCGGATGATAACTCAGGGCGTATGCCAGGATCTGTTCGCCCAACAGCAGGGCGATCAGCACGTATAGCAGGATCTCGGTCAGGCTCGAACGAACGCTCTGGCTGGCGGCGCCTTGCACGTCGCCGGCGGCCAGTACCGTGACGCGGTCGGCCTTGATCCGGTTGACCAGGTCTTCGGTGGACAGCAGCCGCAGATCACCTTCGTCGGGCTGCACGTTGTAGGCGAACTTTTGCGGCGGCTCGGTACGGCCGTCGCGGCGGAACACCTGCAATTCGTACAAGCCGGCCATGCCCGTATCGGTAATGGCCGCCTGCAACTGGTCGCCGGTGTTGTTGATGGCGCGCTCGATGGTGGCCTTGGGCGTGACCAGCACATACTTTTCCAGGTACTGCTGGGGATCGAGCCGCAGCTCGATGGGAGCACCGACGATGCGGGTGCCCTCGGTGCTGCGCGACGAGGCCAGGTAGGTTTGCAACTCCAGCATGGCGATCACAAAGCTGGGGTTGGCGGCCCAATTGTTCCAAACCGGTCCGGCCGTCGTGAGGAACACCACCACGCGGCCGCCTGGCCCTTCGGTACCGGTGATCTGATCGGCCAACGATTCCACTTCTTGCGCCAGGCCCTTGAGCCGCAGCGCCAGGTCCGGCTGCTGCGGATCGGTGGGCTGCTGGCCGGGTGTGAAGTTGGCCACTTCCTGGGACAGCGTTTCACGACGCTTTTCGAGTGTCTGCAGCCGCTGGTAGTACTGGGCCAACTGCGGCTTGGAATCGCCGTAACGTCGCGTGGCGGCATCGAGCGAAGTCAACGCGGCCGCGAACTGCTTGCCGGCGTCACGCACCTGGGCGATGGCGTCCTCTTTCAGCTGGCTGTTGGTGGTCGCGTTGCCGGCCGGGTTTTCGATCAGCTTGTTGATCCATTCGGCAGCCTGCCGCAGCGAGGCCTGTGCACTTCGCAGGGCCTGGCTGTCGCGCGCCCCGAAGTGCTGCTCCAGCACCAGCGGATCGCCGTTGCGCAGCCGGGCGATCACGCGTGTGGTCGATTGCGGATCGGGCTCCCAGCCTTGCGGCAGCGAGTAGTACGAGAGGATCTTCACGTCGCGCAAGAAGGCGTCGCCCGTGCGGGTAAACACGCGGAAGATCGGGTGTTCTTCGGGCACCAGGTCGGGCGTGGTTTCGATCCGGTCAACCACCAGGCGGCTATCGGCGGCCAGCGGAGCCGGCAGCAAGCCCAGCCCATCGCGATGCAGGGCCTTGTTGGTTCGGGCCACGAAGTCGAGCGTCCGCTGGAGCGAGCCGGTTTCCAGGCCGGCGAACGTGCCGGTTTCGTCCAGCGGCGGTCCCAGGAAGAACGCCACGCCACCGCCCCCGCGCACGTATTCCTCAAGGGCTTCAACAGCCGCGGGCGAAAGCTGGTGGAAGTTGGTCACGTAAATCGCTTGGAACCCGCTGAGCGGTTTTTCGGCCAGGTACTGCGGTTTCTCGATCTGCGGACGCAGGCCCGTTTTGACCTCGCCGGGGGCCAAAGCGTTGGCCAGGAACCAGCCACCGGAGCGCCCTTCGTCGCCGTCGATGATCAGCACCGGGTAGCCTTCAGGAACGTTCAACACGGCGTAGCGAGCGTTATCGGCTTCGACCGAGTCGCTGGCAATCTGGGCGGTAACCGTGTGTTGGCCGGGCGTATCGAACCGGACCACAAATCGCTTGGAGGCTTCGCTGTTGCCCGCGATGCCTTCAAACACCACCGGCGGGCGAGGGCGGCCATCTTCCAACAGCAGCACCGAAAGCTCACGCACCGGGTTGTTGCTGTAGTTGCGGACGCGAACTTCCATCTCCAGGCCGACGCCGGCCGCCAGGCTGCCGGAGACGGGATGCAAGGCCGTGATGCCCAGGTTGGCGTGCTCGCGATCGACGCACTGGACCAGGCGAATCTCGGTGGTGTCGTTGGTCAGGGCGGCCAACCGTTCGTTGAGGTTGGCCATCTGCGAGGCGTTCCAATCGCGGTCGCGGAAGTCGGAAACCAGGTACACGATCCGCCGTTCGTTGGCGTTGCTCGAAAGCTGCTGAGCAACGGCATCCAAGGCCTGGAGCGGGCTGACGGAGGCTTGCGAGACCGTCAAGCTGTCGAGCGCCGCACGCAGCCGCGTGGAATCGAAGTCGGGGGACACGTCCACCTTGTTCAGCTCGGTCACGGGGGCGCCGGTGGAGAACAGCATCAGCGAGAACCGCTGCCGGGTGCGGGCGGTGGTGGCCCAACGGCCGATCTTGCGGACGGCCGACTTGGCTTCGTCGAACACGCTGGTTTCGCCCAGCTTGTCCGACATCGAGTAGGTATCGTCGACGACCACGATGTGGTGGGTGGTCGTGCCGAAGACACGCAAATCTTCCGAGAGCAGGAACTGGCCCAGCAGGATGATGATGCCGGCGATGGCCAGGATCCGCAGCAACAGCAGCAGCATCTGCTTGAGCAGAATCCAGGTGCTGCTCTTCTTGTGCGCGACCAGCACAAATTCCATGGCCGCCCATGCAACCCGGCGATGCCGCATCAGGTTGATGAGGTGGATGATGATCGGCAGGGCCAGCAGCGGCAGACCGAGCCAGACCAGGTTGGGGTTGAAGAACCATTCAGCCATGGAGTGCATGGACCTCGTTTAGCGGTTCATCGCCCGGCGCGGCGCTGGGAAGCACCGCCCCGGACGGTTGTCGGCGGCCAGGCGGCCGCTCAATTGCGGTGGTGCATCCCCAAGCGGTTGCTGAGGAAGGTGGCCAAGGCCGCATCGAGCGGATCGCGGGTGCGGACCAGCGCGTAGTCGATCGAGTTGGAGGTGCAGCCCCAGCGCACTTCTTGGAGGTAGGCCTCGAGCGCTTCGAGGTATCCCTGCCGCAGCGCCCGGGGATTGCACGAGAGATGCTCGGGCGTTTCCAACCCTTCAAACCGCATTGGCCCGCTGAAGGGGAATTCCAGTTCGTCGTCGTCCAGTACGTGGATCACCAGCACGTCGTGTCCTCGCTGCCGCAGCAGCTTGAGCCCCCGGAACAGGCTCGGCCGGTCCACCAACAGGTCGGAGAACAGCACGATCATGCCGCGGCGGGGCAGGGTTTGCGCCACACCGCTGAGGATCGGGTACAGGTCCGTGGCGTCACTGGGCTCGTTGGTGGCCAGCGTGTTGATGATGGAGTTAAGGTGCGTCTTGCGGCTGCGGAACTCCACCGCGCCCCGCACCCGGTCCGAAAACGCCAGGCAACGCACGGCGTCCTGCTGACGCAGGGCCAGATAGGCCAGGCTCACCGCCGCGGTGCAGGCGTATTCGTATTTGTTCAAGGGGCCGTTGCCGTACCGCATGCTGTTGGAAACGTCCACCAGCAGCGTGACCCGCATGTTGGTTTCTTCTTCGTACTGCTTGATGTAGAAGCGGTCCTGCTTGGCCCAGACCTTCCAATCGATGTTCCGCACGTCGTCACCGGAGACATACTCGCGGTGCTGGAGGAACTCGACCGACTGGCCAAAGTACGGGCTGCGGTGCATACCCGCCAGGAAACCTTCGACGATGTGCCGGGCTCGCAGGTCCATCCGCGAGATACGGCGGATCGCCTCAGGATGCAAAAATTGCTTGGAACCTGGGGTCACGGGTCAGCTCGTCTTCTTTGGTGGGGGTGTTGTTAACCAGGTAGTCGATCACGTCGTCGGCCCGGATGCCTTCGCTTTCGGCCGCGAAGTTCACCACGATGCGGTGCCGCAGCACGGGGCGAGCCAGCGCCTGGATGTCCTCGGTGGACACGTGGGTGCGGCCGTGCAGTAGAGCCCGAGCCTTGCCACCCAGGATGAGGAACTGCACCGCACGCGGGCCGGCGCCCCAGTTCAGACGGTCGGCCACGTACTCCGGCACGCCCGGCTGGCCCACGCGGGTCTGGCGAACCAGCGACAGCGTGTAGCGGATCACGTTGTCGGAGACGGGCACCTCGCGCACCAGCCGCTGGAGGGCGATGATTTCGTCGCCTGAGAGCACCGCCTGGATGTTGTCCTGCATCACGGACGTGGTGCGGCGGGCGATCTCGAACTCTTCGTCGAACTTGGGGTAGCCGACAAAGATCTTGAACATGAAGCGGTCCTGCTGCGCTTCGGGCAGCGGGTAGGTGCCTTCCTGTTCGATCGGGTTCTGGGTGGCCAGCACAAAGAACGGGTCGGCCATGTCGTGGCGGATGCGGCCTACCGTCACGTGCCGCTCCTGCATGGCTTCCAGCAGCGCCGCTTGCGTTTTGGGCGGCGTGCGGTTGATTTCGTCGGCCAGGATCACGTTGGCGAACAGCGGCCCTTCCAGGAAGCGGAACTCGCGGGCCCCCGTCGAGCGGTTCTCTTCGATGATTTCGGTGCCGGTGATGTCGGCGGGCATCAGGTCCGGGGTGAACTGAATCCGGCTGAACCGCAGGTTCAAGCACCGCGACAGCGTGCTGATCATCAGTGTTTTGGCCAAGCCCGGCACGCCTTCCAGCAGGCAGTGGCTGCGGGCAAAGAGGGAGATCAGCAGTTGCTCGATCACGGCCTGCTGCCCCACGATCACCTGCGACAGTTGTTCTTGAATGCGCTCTCGGGCGTCGGCCAGCCGACGAATGGCAGCGGCTTCGTGATCGGTGAACTCGGTCATGAAGAAATTCCTTGCGGGAGCAGGAAACGATTACTCAGTGACTTTAGTGGCAGTAGGACGCCGGAAAGTTCAAAGGTGCCGATTCTGGCAGGCCTGCCGGTTAGGGTGGTTCAAAGGGTGCGCGGCGCAAGCTTTTAGCAGTTGGTATTTTATGGCTGCTGGGAGAACTGCGGCCAGTGCGCAGACTTCGCCGCATGTTCTATCGTAGTTGACAAAATGCGACACACAAAGCGGCTTCCCCTCAAGGTGGGTATGCTGCACAGGCCGGCGAACCCCCTGATTGCCGGTTGAGTGGGGTGAATGGGATGAATAGGGTGATTGCGCGAGCGGCGGGTTGACACGCTGACATACTTGTTACGCGGCCGGCGAACCTGTGGTCCGGCTGTGTTGTCTCCTCGGTGTCTCCGTCAGGTTCTTAACCCGGGCCGGATTCGCCGTGTGCCGACGGGAAATCGCGGCAAAACCTTACCAGCAGACGTCTTGAACGAACTGTGGCACTGAGCTAGACTCAAAACATTCCAAAAAGCGGGCGCCGAGATTGTGCCCCCGTTGTGGTGGCTGTGCCTGAGAAGCACGGCCCGCGTGGCGGGGGGCAACGTGCTCGAGTGACCGATTACGTTGAACGATTGAAACGAAAATGACGCTGCGTCCCCTGCTGCCGCTGCTGCTACTTGGGCTGCAAAGACCGTAGGTCTTGGGCAAAGGGACGTCGTATACCCGCGATTGTTTAATACCCAAGGCCGAATAGCCTTGGGTTTTTTGTTGCCGTTTTGGGGTGTCTTGCGATGGGTCGGATGCGACCGTACCTGGTGCGAACGAGGGCGCGGCTGGTGCTACATGAGCCGACCAGGATGTCGGCCAACCGCTACCACGTGGCACTGCTACGACCACGATCGTAACGGTCCTGTCGCCGCGGCTGCGGCCAGACCGTTTTCGCCCATCTGCGCTCTGCACCGAAAGTACGACGAACCATGACGCAAAACCGACGCATCATCATCTTCGACACCACCCTTCGCGACGGCGAACAATCGCCCGGCGCGAGCATGAATATGCAGGAGAAGCTCGAGGTCGCCCAGGCTCTGGTGGAGCTGGGGGTGGACGTCATCGAGGCGGGCTTCCCCATCGCCTCGCAGGGCGACTTCGAAGCCGTGCAGCAGATCGCCACGAACATCCACGGCGCCACCATCTGCGGCCTGGCTCGCTGTAACAACGGTGATATCGACCGGGCCTGGGAGGCCCTCAAGCACGCCAAGCGGCCCCGCATCCACGTGTTCCTGGCAACCAGCGCCATCCATCGCGAGTTCAAGCTGCGGATGGGTAAAGAGGAGATCATCGAGCGGGCCGTGGCTGGCGTGCAGCGTGCCGCCAGCTACTGCGACGACGTGGAGTTCTCGCCCGAGGACGCCGCCCGCACCGAGATCGACTTTCTCTGCCAGGTGGTCGAGGCGGCCATCGACGCCGGCGCCACCACGATCAACATTCCCGATACGGTCGGTTACGCCACCCCGGCCCAGATGGCCCAGGTGATCCGTACGCTCCGCGAACGCGTGCCGAACATCGATCGGGCGGTGATCAGCGTCCACTGCCACAACGACCTCGGGCTGGCCGTGGCCAATAGCCTGGCAGCGGTCGAAGCCGGCGCCGGCCAGGTGGAGTGCACGATCAACGGCATCGGCGAACGGGCGGGCAACTGTTCGCTCGAAGAGATCGTGATGGCCCTCCGCACGCGGCACGACTATTACCACTGCGATACCGGCATCCAGACCAAACGGCTGGTGCCGACCAGCCGACTGGTGTCGTCGGTGACCGGCTTGCAGGTCCAGCGCAACAAGGCGATTGTCGGCCGCAATGCGTTTGCCCACGAGTCGGGCATCCACCAGGACGGCATGCTCAAGGAGCCTCGCACCTACGAGATCATGCGGCCCGAGGATGTGGGCTTTGCCCATACCGACCTGGTGCTGGGCAAGCACAGCGGTCGGGCGGCACTGGCCGATCGTGCCCGCAGCCTGGGCTTCCATCTCACCGGCGAGCAGTTGCAGGCCGTGTTCGTGCAGTTCAAGGAGTTGGCCGACAAGAAGAAGGAAATCTACGACAGCGACATCGCCGCGCTCTGCGAGCAGCAGATTCGCGACATGCCGGTGCGGTGGAGTTTCGTTTCGTACGAGATCACCACGCAGACCGGCCAGCCGCCTGCGGTGAAGTTGCACCTGCGGCACGGCAACGAGAATATCGAGGTTTCGTTCTCGGGCGGCGACGGCCCCATCGACGCGGTGTTCCTGGCCATCGAGCAGGCGACCGGTATCAACGCCGTCGTGAAGGATTTCCGCGTACAGAGCGTGTCGAAGGGGAAGGACGCTCAGGGCGAATCCACGGTCGAGCTGGAACACAACGGGCGCCTGTACCGCGGCCGCGGCGTTTCGACCGACAGCCTGGAAGCCGGTGCCCGGGCGTTTCTCGATGCGATCAACCGCATTGCCATGATGGCCGGCCTGCCGGCGGCCTCGCCGGCGCAAGGCGAAGCGGCCGCCATCTAACGGCCGCGTCGCCGTAAGCCCGATTCGGGCTGTTGACACGGAACCGACAACAAAAACGCCCTGGCTTGCCAGCGTGACTGCGGCGGCAAGCCAGGGCGATTGTCTTACATGGTGGTGAACCGGCGGCTGGCTGCGATGGCTTATCAGCCGCCGCTTCCTTTGGCTTTAGGCGGCACCGGCCGACACATACTGCTCGGCCCACTTGGCCAAGTCTTCCGCACCCTTGCGGTGGCAGAAGTCGCCGAAGGTTTCGCCTTGCTGCCGCTCGTGCTTGAAGTAGGCCAGCAGCGGCACCAGGGTCGGCACCACTTCATCGGCGGGCACCAGGTCCTTGTAGATGAAGTTGAGCCGGTCGCCCAGTTTACGGCCGCCTACAAGCACCGTGTATCGGCCCACGGCCTTACCCACCAGCCCGATGTCACTGTTGTACGGGCGGGCGCAACCGTTGGGGCAGCCGGTCATGCGGATGGTGAATTCTTCGGACGATAGGCCAAGGCGGGCGACTTCGACCTCCAACTGGTCGATGATCGCCGGCAGAGCCCGTTCGCTCTCGGTAATGGCCAGGCCGCAGGTCGGCCAGGCGGGGCAGGCCATCGACCAGCGGCGGACATTGCTGATTTCCTCGGTGAGCGGCACGCCGTGCTCGCGGAGGATGGCTTCCAGCTCGGGCCGCACCGCCGGATCCAGATCTGTGAACAGGATGCTCTGGTGGCCGGTGAGACGGATGCCGGGATTGAACGTGCGGCAGATTTTGCGGATCGCTGTCTTCAGCCGGAAGTTGCCATTGTCGCGGATTCGGCCGTTCTCGACGTTGAGGCCATAATAAACACGGCCATCGCCCTGGTCGTGCCAGCCCATGTGGTCATCGAACCCGTACACGTCCTGCGGGTGCGGGTCGGGGAGCTTGTGGCCGTAGTATTCTTCGACCATGCTCCTGAACCAGGGCACCCCCTTCTCGGCCAGCAGGTACTTGAGGCGGGCCTGCTTGCGGTCGCTGCGGTTGCCGTAGTCCTTTTGCACGCGGACGACGGCGGCGGCCACGTCGACCAGTTGCTCGGGCGTGCAGAAGGCCAGACGCTTGGCGACCGCCGGGAAGGTCTTCTTGTTGGCGGGCGTCACGCCGAAGCTGCCGCCGACCACCAGGTTGTAGCCGATGATCTGGTCGTTCTCGACGATAGCCAGCATGCCCAGGTCGTTGGCATACACGTCGATGCAGTTGTCCTCGGGCAGCGCAATGGCCATTTTGAACTTGCGCGGCAGGTAGTTCGTGCCGTAGATCGGTTCAATGACCGGATCGGTTGGGCCGCCGTCCACCTTGGTCTGCTCGCCGGTTTCCAGGTCGTTGAGCCAGATTTCGCGGTAGGCGGTGGTGCGTGGCGCGAAGTAGGCGGCCAGGGTATCGGCCGCTTCCTGCATCTGGCGGTGCGCCTGGGTGTGATAGTGCGGGGCAGGGCAGCACATCACGTTACGGTTGACGTCGCCGCAGGCCCCCAACGTGCTGAGCTTGATCTCGTTAATGCGAGCGATCGCCCGCTTGAGGTTGCCCTTCACCACACCGTGCAATTGCAGCCCTTGCCGCGTGGTGATCCGGAGGGTGGAGTTGGCGACTTCTTCGCACAGGTCCAGTTCGGCCAGCAGTTGTTCGCTGGTCAGCTTGCCGCCTGGAATCTTGCTGCGGACCATGAAAATGATTTGCCGTTCCGACTTGGCACCGGCTCGCGCCGTGCGATTGTCGCGGTCGTCCTGCTGGTAGGTGCCGTGGAACTTGAGCAGTTGGGTCGTGTCCTTGGCGAAGCCATCGTTGCCATCGACCAATTCGGCAGCGATGTTTCCGCGAAGGTAGTTGCTCCCTTCCTTGATGTGTTCGACCTGACTAAGTTTCTCGCTGGCCATGCTGATTCAAAGGGGGTGGGCGGAACAAAGTTGGGGAGACTGATAAGCATCAAACCCGGCACTGCGAGTGACCAGCAGCGCTGCAAATGGCTGGCATCGCACAATCGCGTGAGGCATCAACCGGGAAGGCGTGTGTTATCCGGCGCATGGGTACGGTCCAAACCAGGCTGGGTAGGGCGGCCGTCCCGCGGAGTGAATGGTTGCAATCTTTACCATTATTGTCGTCATTGCGCCGTAACTTCAATCAGTATAACCGGCAGTTTCTTCGGCTACCAGGGCGGACTCAGTCCCCCGAAACCGCAAAATTTCTTCAATTTGTCTCCAAAGGGTCGGTGGTCGTAGCCCTGTCGGGGACAAGAGGTTAGCCGCTCCGTTGTTGGCCGTCGCAGACCGGTTCACCGTGGGCCTAGGTGTGCGGCTCACTTGGCTGTGTTAGCATCGGGGCCAAGCAGGTCGGGCGCGACGTGTAACATTGGGGACACGTCGTTTCCAGGTGTGGCCGTTGAGCCGGGATTGTTTATCGCAGCACTGAGGTTTAAGCATGGCCGCGTTTGTGCCTGGGGGCGTGATTCCCGCCTGCCTGATGCCCTTTGATGCGAACCTGGAGATCGACGAGGCTGCCTACCGCTCGCACCTGCGCGATTTGGCCGCCGTCGATGGCGTGACGGCGATCACCGTTAACGGCCATGCCGCCGAGGTGCATGCGTTATCGTTTGACGAGCAGCAGCGGGCGTTGGACATCGCTTGCGAAGAGGTGGCCGGCAAGTTGCCAATCGTCGCTGGAGTTTACGCCACGTCGTGCCGACAGGCGGCGGCCATTGCCGGCATGGCCGAGCGCGAAGGAGCCGCGGCCCTGTTGGTCTTTCCCAACGAAGTGCTCGCCTTGTCGGGGAGTCGAAAGGAAGCGATGGCCCGAGCCCACCTGGCAAGCATTGCCGAGGCTACGGACCTGCCGCTGATCCTCTTTCAGTACCCGCAGTCCAGCAGACTGAATTATCCGATCGAGACGCTCCTCAAGCTGTGCGAGGAGTTCCCTACCGTTGTGGCTATCAAGGATTGGTGCCACGATCCGCCGCTGCACGAACGACACATTCGCGAGCTGCGTGCGTTGCCTCGCCCGGTACGTGTACTCACCACGCACAGTGCGTGGCTGCTCAGCTCACTGGTGCTGGGATGCGATGGGCTGCTTTCGGGCGCCGGCAGTGTGATCGCGCACTTGCAGGTCGCCCTGTGGCGAGCCGTGCAGGAGAACGATCTGGGGGCCGCGCGGCAGGTCCACGACCAGATGTATCCGCTGGTCCGCGCGTTCTACGCCGAACCGCTGGTCGATATGCATAACCGCATGAAGGAAGCTCTGGTGCTGTTGGGCAAACTGCCTGCGGCTCACGTGCGGCCGCCGCTGGTCAAACTGCCCCGGCGCGAGATCGACAACATCGCCGCGGCCTTGCGGGAGATGCCGGTGCGCTGAACGCACGCAGCAATCCAATGGCTTTGACTTGTATCACCATCACTTAGCCCGGTACTCGCGCAGCGGCGGTCCCCCCGAGGTTGGCGAGGCTGCTTGATGCGGCTCCGTCCCGTGGCCACAATGGGGCCGCGCGGCCAAGCCGGGCACTGCGTCCTAACTGCCCTCCTTCATCCACCAAGGTTGTTCACCGATGCCAAGCCTGTTTTGCCATCCTCGAACCAAGGACCGCAGATTCCGTCGCTCGATTGGGGGGCTGGCTTTGTTGCTGGCGTGCGGCCTGCACACGGCAATGGTCGGCCATGCCGCCGTCGACGAGACCAAGCCGTACGTGGTTTACGAGGGTGAGTCCGGGCCTGGCCGCGGTAAGCATATCGTCCTGATTTCGGGCGACGAGGAGTACCGCTCCGAGGAAGGCCTCCCGCAGCTGGCCAAGATCCTGGCCAAGCATCATGGCTTCAAGTGCACGGTGCTGTTCGCCGTCGATCCGGAGACGGGCGAGATCAACCCCAACGTCCGCAACAACATTCCCGGCTTGGAAGCGCTCAAGACGGCCGACCTGATGATCATCGCTACCCGCTTCCGTGACCTGCCCGATGATCAGATGAAGCACATTGCGGACTACCTGGAGGCAGGTAAGCCCGTGATCGGCATGCGGACGGCTACGCACGCCTTCAATATCCGCCAGGATTCGGCGTACCATAAATACGATTGGCGTTATGGCGGCGAGGAGTACCCCAAGGGCTTTGGTAAGCAGGTGCTGGGCGAAACTTGGGTAGCTCACCATGGCCGCCACAAGCATGAGAGTACCCGAGGCATCGTCGCTCCGGACGCCGCGGGCCACCCGATCTTGCGCGGCATCGCCGACGGCGACATCTGGGGCCCCACCGACGTGTACACCGTCAACCTGCCTCTGCCCGGCGATAGCCGCCCGCTGGTGCTGGGCCAGGTGTGCAAGCGGCTGGGCGAGTTCGATCAGAGTGACCGGTTCTTCGGTATGCGTCCGGACGATCCGCCGCTGGAAGGCGAAAAGAATGATCCCATGATGCCCGTCGCCTGGACGCGCACCTACAACGGGGCACGCGTCTTCTGCACCACCATGGGCTCGTCGACCGACCTGCTGAGCGAAGGGCTCCGGCGGCTGTTGGTCAACGCCGCATATTGGTGCCTGGGGCTGGAAGACCAGATTGCTCCCAAGAGCAACGTGGAGCTGGTCGGCACGTACGAGCCGACGGCCTACGGCTTCAACGAATTCAAGAAAGGGGTGAAACCGTCGGACCACGCCTGGTAGACGCGGTTTGACTCCGCCAGCTTGCCGCCGTGGCAATCGTTTGCGCTATGGCGGCGATGCGTGGCCGATCAGGCTTTCACCACCTTGTTTGTCAATCCGCTTGCCGCTCCCGACCGAGTTGGCCGCACGGATGCTCCCTCACCAACCAAAAACGGAATGAATCAAGAACAGCCCAAGTCTCGACCGCTCGTTCAACTGTTCACCGACGGCGGTTGCAGCGGCAACCCCGGCCCGGGCGGCTGGGCTTACATCCTGCGCCACCCCAAGAGCGGCAAAGAGAAGGAAGCCTCGGGCGCCGAAGCCGAGACCACCAACAACCGGATGGAACTCAAGGCGGTGATCGAGGGGCTATCGGCACTGCGCGCGCCCTCGATCGTGGAGCTGTACACCGACAGCGTCTACGTAGGCAAGGGCCTCAGCGAGTGGCTCCCGCAATGGAAGGCCAACGGTTGGCGGCGCCGCGAAGGCAAACGATGGGCGGCAGTCAAGAACGAGGATCTGTGGCGCAAGCTGGATGAACTAGCGCAGGTGCACGAGATCCGTTACTTTCAAGTGGCCGGGCACAGCGGCCACCCCGAGAACGAGCGCTGCGATCAGTTGGCGGTGGCGGCCTACCAGCACCTGCTTCGCTAGCATCACAACCATCGCAGGCGTGTGGTCATTCGTCGTCCCCAGCGAAATTTTTCACGGAAGCCTGACCGCTAGCGGCAAGTTTGCGGCAGTTATCAGGCAGCGGCGGCGCGGCCGGACCTGCGCGCGGAGGTTGGGCCGCACTAGCCAAGCAGTCACTCGATCCGCCATATTGCCGCAAAGGAGGGGGCCGAAATGAACAGCCGCTTGTCTGGCTGGAGTCGTCAGGGACGCAGCGCACTGGGACTGATCGTTGCCGCGACCTTCATACTGGGGGGCACTGTAACCGCCTGGGCGGCCGCGGCCGAAATGTCTCTGTCGGCGGCCATCAAGCAGGGGGCCGCCGAGGTCTATATCACCGGCCGGGGATACTCCACTGGCGATGCGCTGCAGCTTCGCGTGCGCAAGAAGGTGGCAGGCGATGTGACCATAAAGGTAGAACCGGGCACGGTGGTCGTCGATACCAAGGGCCGCTGTCAAAGCATGGTGCTGTACGGCGTCAAATGGCACTGGTCGGCCCAGGCCAAGTGGATCCCCTGCTCGGAAATCACCCTCAAAAACAACGCCGAGCAGTTCTTCATCCTCGAAGGCTACTGCCGCGACGCCAAGTTGCCCTCGCCGCAAAAGACCGACTACTTCACCCTGGCCAAGCCCGACGAGGCTTCGCTCCAGGTGCTGATTCAGGGCAAGAAGAACGGTTGCACGGCGAAGATCATTCAGGCGGCGATCTGGATCGCTCGCGATCGCGTCCAGGATGCGTACCTGGCGGCCAACTTCCACTGCAATGAACGTGAGATTCAGGCTGCCCGCTCGCTGCTGGAGGTGGCCCACGCCACGGCCGATGAAGTTTTGCGGCATGAGGCCACGTTGCAGGAGGTGTTGGCGCAACTGCGCGTTCACGTCAGTGCCAGCGGCACGATTCAGGTGCCCGAGATGCTGCGGCAGTTCGGCGTGACCAAGGAGGCCGAGGTTACGGCCGATGCTCGCGTCACCGGCCCCCTGGGCCGCGTCGGCGTGGAGGTGGCCAGGGGGCAGCGGTTCGCCGTGCTCGACGAGCGGGAAGGCCGGGTATTGGTGGCCGGCAATGTCGGGGCACTCCCCGTGCGTGGTTGGATCGCTGCCGATAAAGTAGTGATTCGTGACTTGGCCGAACCTACGGCCGGCGCCGCAGGTGCCGCCGCCATTGAGGTGGGACGCGTGCGCGACGTCGTGCTGGAAGTGATCAACAAGGTGGACTGACCAGCGAGCGGCCGCGGTGCTCCCTGCGGCATGCTGGCGTGCGATCGTGTGAGGCTGCTGTTCCTTGACAACGCCTGAAGAAAACCTGCGAGCGATTCTGGGATCTCCCACGTACCGCCTGGCGGAAAATGACATCGAGTTCCTCGCCAGGCCCGAGCTGCGTCCTGTGCGGATGCAGTTGGAGCTGTTAAAGGTGGAAATGGCCTTTGACGAGGCCGGCGTGCAATCGACGATCGTGCTGTTTGGCGGTACGCGGATCGTCCAACGGGAGGAAGCCGAGCAACGTGTCCAGGCAGCGCGGCGGCTGCTAGCGGCAGATCCTACGGATGCTGTGGCCGCCCGGGAGCTGGCCCGGGCAGAACGTATCCTGGCTAAATGTCGCTACTACGACGATGCTCGCGAATTTGCCCGGCTGGTCACTTCGTGCTGCCAGACCAACCGGCTTTGCGACTTTGTGATCATCACCGGCGGCGGCCCCGGCATCATGGAGGCCGGCAACCGCGGCGCGTTCGACGCCGGCGGCATCTCGGCAGGGCTGAACATCACGTTGCCTGCCGAACAGCGGCCCAATCCGTACATCAGCCCTCACCTGTGCTTCCAGTTCCACTACTTCGCCCTGCGGAAACTCCACTTCCTGCTGAGGGCCAAGGCCCTGGTGGTGTTTCCCGGCGGGTTCGGCACGCTGGACGAATTGTTTGACGCCCTGACGTTGCGGCAAACGGAGCGGATGCAGTCGATCCCGATCATTCTTTACGGCCGTGAACACTGGGAGCGGGTGATCGACTTCCAGTTCCTGGCCGATGAAGGCGTGATCGAGGATGAGCACCTGAACCTGTTTCAGTACGCCGATTCGCCGCAGCAGGCGTGGGACCTGATCTGCAAATTTCACCAGAAAATCGCGGCCGGCGAGCAGCCGCCAGGCATTCCCCCCGGTGGGCCATCGGAAAAAGATATCGGTTAGGGGAGCCGGCCGCCCGGTGGAAGGCGTGCCGGACAGGCCGGTGAAAGTTTTCCTGCCCCGACGCCGTATTGCACCGCCAGCAGCATAGAATCAGGCAGAAGATGGCCACCGAGGATCCAGCCCAGTCGCGGAATGTCGACGCCGCGGCATCGTCCGTGCAGCCGCTGAAGTTGCCCGCAGCGCTGCAGGCTGCGCTAACCTCGGGCCCGAAGCTGGGCATCGTCATCATCGATCACGGCTCGCGCCGGCAGGAGAGCAACCTGCTGCTGGAAGAAGTGGCTCGGCATTTTCAACAGGCAGCCGGGGATGCGATTGTCGAGCCCGCCCACATGGAACTGGCGGAGCCGAGCTTGGATCAGGCCTTCGATCGGTGCGTGGCTGCCGGGGCCAAGAAGATCGTCGTGCAACCGTACTTTCTTGGGCCGGGCAGGCACTGGGAGCAGGATATTCCCGCCCTGGCCGCGGCCGCTGCGGCCCGTCATCCCGGCATCGACTACCTGGTGGCGCCGCCGCTGGGGTTGCATCCGCTGATGCTTCAACTCATTGCCGAACGGATAGCCGAGTGCCTGGATCGTGCGGCACGGCCCGATGGTTAACGGGGCCGATGGGCCCGAAGCCACGCTGAAACGCGGCGCTAACGTTCGTTGCCTCGTACTGCCGCTCGTTGAGGGAGGCGGCTAGTCAACGTGTTCGCCCCAGCGAACCACGTCCCAGCGCAGACCGCCATCAGCGGCGTGCGGTACGTACAGCGGTGTGTCCACACCGGGCCAGTGGTAGATCACTTCTGCGACTGGCGGTTCGATGCGAATTGACGGCTGCGGATCGAACCCGAAGAGCTGCATGTAAACGGGAAAGTAGGGGATGAAGGGGCCTGCGTTCTGGACCTGAAACAACGTGCGATAAAGGTTCCAGGTGCCGGCCGGAACGTCCCAGGAAGTGCGGCCGCCCAGGAAAAACTCGCCGGTGATCAAACGCCCGCGGAACATCAGGGCGGCGTTATTGTTGCCGCTGCGTATTTCGAACTTGTCTTGTACGGACACCAGGCCCTCGATCGTGGCGCTGGCGCTCGCATAGAAGCTCACATTCTTCTGGGCCACCATTGCCGGCAGTTGGATGCGGCGCACTTCGCCGAGCACGGCTCGTACGTTCGGTGGTTGCAGCCGGATGTTTCGCCCGCTCAAGTGAACATCGGCTCCCAGGATGGTTCCGCGAACCTGCACATTGTCCTGCAAGTACAGCGTGCCGGAACTGCGATAGAACAGGCCCAGCGGATTGGTCTTGGGATCCGGCTCCAGAACGACGTTTTGCAGCGATTGGGATAGGCGGGGAATGTCGTAGGGCTTGCCGCCCGGGTATAGCCGGTACGACTGGGTTTCGGCCGGCCGCTGCCAGGCAGTAACCGGCGTGGTGATCGGCACCGGTGAGAGGCCCAGCAGCGACATCCGCGTCGTACCGTTATTGTGCTGCTTGTTCTGGACCAGGTGGACCGGACCTTCCAGCGGCCGGTAATCGGGATAGCCGCCGAACCGCATGGTGTTGAGGTGTTCGAGGTACAAATTCCGGGCTTCGTTCCGGTCGGGATACTCCTCAGATATGTAAACCCGCCCTTGCACCCACACGCGGCCGGCGATGCGGCCGGGGAAATGGACGGCGAAATCGCGGTCGCGATGCTGAAACACCGTGAATTGTTGGAACCGTTCCCAATCGCTGGGCGCCGGAGCCAACGCCCTTGGCACCAACTCCACCACGCTTTGCGCCTTGTACAGCGCGATCGATTGCGGTGTCTGAGGATCCTGGGCGTAACCGGTGCTGGTGATCGTCACACGGTAGGGCCAACGCGCGTAGTCGGGCGATCCGGCGTGCAGCGAAGGATCGCCGGTCTGGTAGGTGACGGTGAAACCAGTCGTGCTGCTGAGTGCGCGGTTCAACGGGCTCTCGACGCCCGCCCACGAGTTCTGGCTCATCTGGCGGTACGCCATCGAAAGCCCGGTATGGGCCGCTTCCATCGCGGCGCCACGCAATTCAACATTCCGCTGGAGCCGCAGATTGCTGCCCTGGGTATGCAAAGCCGCATACGACAGCGACATACCCACGGCCAACAGCCCCAGCACGATCACGATGGAGTAGCCGCCGCGGTGACGCTGCGAGGGCCTGGTGAGCCGGTAGCCGCTCATCGCTGCACCTCGTGATAGATCGCGGCCGAACCAAAAAACGGCACGGCCCGGGCGGCCATCTGAGCGGCGGTCGTACCGGGCGGAACCAACTGCAGCTCGATCCGAATCCACACCTGCCGCAGCCCATTCCGCGAACTGTAGATGCCCTGTGGCCAGGGCAGATTCTCCCAGGCAATGGCGCCGGTTCTGGCTTGCAATAACTCGGTGTTGCTGGGCCGCAGCCGCCGTACAAACCATGCCACGCCGCGCGTGCCGCTGAGGCCTGTTCCGTTGGTTGTTCGCAGCAGTTCTGTCAGCACGATCCGCTGCGATTGAGGCGAGTCGAGCAGGGCGGTAATCAAGGAGCGACCGGCGGCCGTGTCCAGTTCTTCCAGCGGCACCGCGCGTTGATCGCTCGGTGCCCGCACTTCCAAAAGCTGCCGCGGATCCTTGGGGTTGGCAGTAAAGATGACCAGTTCGCGAGCGAGGGGAGGGCCGGTGGGATGCACCGGCGTGCCGCTCTCGGGCTGCCACACCACCAGCGCTGACGGAACCATCGCCCCGCCCACGGATTCGTGCACCACTACCACGCCGGGATGGGCTTCGGTCGCCCAGGCCCGTTCGATCCGGTTGGTGATTCGAGCCAGCGCCACCTGGGCATGCTGCGTGAGTTCGGCCGATTGCCGTGAGTACTCGGAGCCGACACGTACTCCGTGGGCCAACGAGGCCACCGCCGTGGCCACCATCGCCAGCACGGCGACCGACATCGTCAGCTCGATGATCGTCAGCCCACGTCGCAGTGATAGCGAAGCCGCACGCCGTGGACACGGTTTCCGCAGCGTCCAGCACGCTCGGCATACCTTATGGCTGGCGGATGCAACTGCACGTCGATTAAGGGCCCGGTGGAACATAGGCGAATACCCTCCGGGCTTGAGCCAGCGTTTGCGTGGTACCGTCTTGGCGGTTGGCGACGACCCGCACTTCGACCGCTTTGAGGTGGCTGGTCTGGCCAGCGTTTAGCCGTACCTGCGGGTTGGATTCGGCCACGTAGTACACGTCGACCGCTACGCGCCAACCCTGGAGCCAATGGTCGGGGCAGTGAAACGCCGCGGGCCGCAGGGCACCATTTCCCTGATCGTGCCCCAGAGACTGTCCATACGGATCGACCACTGCCGCGGTGTAGCCGGCGAAATCGTCCAGATCGTCGCGACTGGCGCGGGTGGAACCGTCGCCTGCTTCGGTACCCAGTGGCCAGGCCAAGGGGCCGGAGCCTGGGGCGTGGTATCGGCAGCCGGCGATTTCGTCGAGCAGTTGTTCGGCGATGCCCTGGGCGATTGCCCGCTGCTGACCGTAATCGGCCGAAGTAATCGCCGCCGTAAGCGAGAGCATGACGGCCGAGCCGATCATCATGGTCAGCGTGGTGGCGACCAGCGCTTCTACCAGGGTTACGCCGGTCCGGCGGGCGAAGCGGCGGCAGATGCGGCGTCGAAACATGGCAGACGACAGGCTCGCGGGGGGCGGCGGGCCAGTGACGGTCGGAAGAAAAAGTAGGCGCGGCAGAGTCCCCTCACGCGTCCAGCATCCCCTGCCGCGCCTGCGATCGGCGCCCCTCCCCGAGACGCCGCCGCCCAACTCTAGCTTTGCGACCAGGGCAGTCAAACCGGGTGGATTTCAAGTGGCTACCGGGGGCACCTAGTCAGACCGAGGGTCGGTCCCTACAATCAAAATTTTCCCACCCACAGGAAACTCCCTGCCTCGATTTTTGACGTTTCTCGACCAGGATCGCGCAGCTATGGACCGCGTCTACAATTTCTCTCCAGGTCCCGCCGTTTTGCCCTTGCCGGTGCTCCAGCAGGCCCAGCAGGAGTTGTTGGCCCTGCCCGGTATCGGAATCTCGCCGCTCGAAATCAGCCACCGGTCCCCCTGGTTCGAGGGCGTCCTGGCCGAGACAACCGACAACCTCCGCAAGCTGCTGAACCTGCCCGAGAATTACTCCGTGCTGTACATGCAGGGCGGCGCACGGCTCCAGTTCTCTATGGTGCCGATGAACCTGCTCAACGGGGGCACGGCCGACTATATCATCACCGGAAGCTGGGGGGCCAAGGCCGCCGAAGAAGCCCGCCGCGAAGGCACCGTGAACGTGGCTTATCAGGGCAAGAGCCACAACTACAGCCGGCTGCCGGCCGCCGACGAACTGAACCTGACCCCCGGCGCGGCTTATGTGCACTTCACCTCGAACGAAACCATCCAGGGCGTGCAGTTCAAGACCGAGCCCGAGGTGGGCGACGTGCCGCTGGTGTGCGACGCCTCGAGCGATTTCCTCTGCCGGCCGCTGCCGATGGAGAAGTACGGCCTGATCTACGCTTGTGCCCAAAAGAACCTGGGCCCGGCGGGGGTCACGCTGGCGATCATCCGCAACGACCTGCTCGAGCGCTGCCGCGACGGCCTGCACTCGATGCTCGACTACCGCGAATACGCCAACAACAACTCGCTGGCCAACACGCCGCCGGTGTTCTCGTGTTACGTGGTGATGCTGGTCACCCGCTGGCTGCTGGAGCAGGGCGGCCTGGCCAAGATCGCTGAACGCAATGCGGCCAAGGCGGCCCTGCTGTACCAGGTGCTGGATGAGTATCCCGACTTCTACCAGGGCCACGCCGCCGCCGATTGCCGCAGCACGATGAACGTGACCTTCCGGCTGCCCAGCGACGAGCTGACCAAGCGGTTCGTGGCCGAAGCCGCCGAACGCGGCCTGTGCGAACTGAAGGGCCACCGATCGGTGGGCGGCATCCGCGCCAGCATCTACAACGCCATGCCGATCGAGGGCGTCGAAAAGCTGCGCGAGTTCATGCTGCACTTCGTCTCGGTCGCCAAGGCGTAGTTGACCGGCAGCGCGGCGTCCCTTGCCGTGCCGCACCAGCAGTCCTGAGCCGCGCGGAGCTACCCCCATGAAACTCTCGCTCTATGGGTCGATCGCCTGGCGGCACCCCCTAGGGATCTTGAAAGTTGCCGAGTGGGCGGCCGAGTACGGCTGGGACTGCATCGACGCCCGAGGGCTGAGCCTCGACATCCCCGGGCCAGAGTCCGTGCGACTGGGAGCCTTTGGGTATGACATGCTCGGGCCGCGTCAGGTCCGCGGTACGGCACGCAGAGAATTGGCCCAGCGGCTGGCCGAGCTTGGGCAGCCGCTCTTGGGCATCTACTGCGCCAGCAGCGTGAATCTGCCAGGCCCCGAGGGCGACGCGTATCGGCAGTTATTCGCCGAGTATCTGCAGCTCGCCGCCGACCTGGGGGCAGAGTGGATTCGGCCGATCAACAACACTACCGCCGTGCCTGGCGGCGAGCCGATGACTCCCGCCGAGGCTTACGATCGCACGGTCGAAGGGCTAAGGCTCCTGGGCCAGCGGGCGGCTGAGTTGAATATCGGCCTGCTGCTGGAGAACAACGAGAACACGGTCACGCCCGACGCGCACAGCCTGGCCCAGATGCGGCGCGACCTGGCCGACGTGTGCCGCGTGGGCATCGCCTACGACGCCGCCAATGCGTATTTTCAGGGACTCGATCCGGCCGAGGGGTTCCGCATCCTCCGCGGCCAGATCGATGTCCTTCATCTGAAGAACGCGATCCGCCACACCGATCGCCGCTGGGATTACGCGCCGCGCGGCGACTACCACTACCAGTGGACCCCGCTGGCCGACGGCGACCTGGACTGGAAACAACTGCTTGGCTTGGCCAAAGAAGGCGGCTTTGACGGGCCGCTGGTCTACGAGTACGTCAACCCGTTCAAAGGGATGCCGCTTGCGTACTGGGACACGTTGCCTGAGCCGGCCGAGGCCGCCAAACGCGAAGGGGCCTACCTGCGGCAACTGCTTGCCGAGCTTGGGTAGCGGCGTTTCAATTGATGGCAGTGCGGAATGGTCGCGAGTCGATGGCCGCGACGCCTACAACGTCTTCAAATACTCCAGCACCGCCGTCTTTTCTTCTTCGCTGAGCACTTCCGGGTAGGTGTGTCCGGCGGCACTCTTGCCAAAACCGCTGGTGTCGAAGTACCAGCGGCGTTCGGCCTTGGTCGTTACGGTGGCAGGCACTTCGTCGAAGGTTTCAATCTCCAGGCCGACCTTTTCGGTATCGTAGCCGTCGATGCTGCGCCGCCAGACCTTAGGCCGCTGGTCCGGATGCAGGACGTGCCACAGTGTCGGCACCGAGCCGTTGTGGAAGTACGGTGCCGAGGCCCAAATGCCATCCAGTGGGGGCGCGACGTAGCCCTGGGGATCGGTTACGACCTTCTTCTTGCCATAGTAGGAGAACCAGTTCTCCTGGTAGCGACGGCGGTGTTCCGGCGTGAGGGCTGTCAGGCGGACCGGATCGGTACCAACCTCCTCGATCGGCACAACGCGGTTGGGGTACGTCCAGTTTTCGCCATACGTGCCGTGGCACTCGGAACAGTTGCGGTTGAAGATCTCGCGGCCCTTTTCGGCCAGTTGGTGGTCGATCGGGAACGGATACTTGGGTGGCTCCAGCGACATGATCCAGTCGTAGATCTTCCGGTAGTCGTCCTCCATGTTGCGAATGCGCTGGCCGGTGTTCTCGGGCGTCATCATGAACTGCATCAACGCCCGGTGGTCGCGCTCGGCGAAGCCATCGGCATAGAGCATTGTCTTCTTTTTCATCAGCCACCACGCCGGAGCGTCCATGTCGTGGTGAACCATCTTGGGGTAGGGGCGATCGAACACCCGCTCCAGATCCTTATCGCGGGTGGCTTCCAGCAGCACGCCGAACATCACCGCGTTGGTGGTACCCACGTTGCCGCCTTGCGGGAAGACGCCTGCGGCGAGATCACGCAGCGAGAACTGGCCGAGCTTCCGCCGGGTGGCCTTCACATCCTCGGCGAGGGTTTCCATCGCGAACAGCGAATTGGGGGCCCCGGGGATCACCTGGCCGGCGACTTTGCCGCCGTGGCAACTGAAGCAGTTGATGGACCAGCCGCCTTTGCCGTCGTTGGTGTACTGCAGCGGCATGCCGCCTTCGCGGCCGGGAGCCTTGGTCAGGCCATAGCGGTCGTACGCCATCTGCGTCCGCTGCTCAGGCGTAGCCTTGGCCGCCTGCTCAGCCAGCGGGTCCTCCCACGACTGATAAAGCTGGTCAAACAGTTCCTGGTTGAAGCCAGCCTTGACGTACGGCTTGTCGAGCAGCAGGCGGTAGCCCTCGTGGTCGAGATGGGCGGGCAGCGCTTTTGATTGGGGGGGCGATTTCGCTTCGCCAGCCAGGGCGAACGGCGACGCTGGGGCCGCAAAGATCGCAGCTGCAACCAATATCACGCCCATCCGCAGGATGGGGACGTCCACACCGGTTTCAACGCTGGTCCAACCGCGATGGTCTTGAAGGCGTTGCGTCCGTCGCGCCCGAAGCATCGTCAATCCTCGCTAAGCCTGTCGGTGGAAACGCCGAGAAGTCGGCGGCCGCCGCTCCCGCCATTGTACCAGATTAACGCCCATCGCCGCTGGGGCAGTAGACGGCATTGGGGGGAAGGAAGGCCCGTAAAAACACGTCACGCATGCAGCCCCCCCTATTGAGTACTGCACGGCTAGCCGCTTGCGGCCAGTTCCTCGGGCTGTTGGGCCGGTGGCATTGGCTCCGGCTCGTTTAGAGCCCGCTGGAGGGCATCAAGCTGCTGGTCGATGGCGGCATGTTCCGATTCGCTGAGCGAATGGCAGCCAAACCGCACCCGGTAGAACAATTCGGTCAACCGCCGAGGAACCGAGGCCAAGGCGGCGGTCGTCGGGCGTTCGGCCAGGTCGGCCCCAACGGCCAAGGCGAACTCGCGCTGCGTTTGCGTACGGCGGCGGTGGAAATCGGCCTCGGCGAGAATTTGTTCCAACCGCCGGTAGAAATAAATCTCCGAAAGGCTGGTGGTCGAGGTCGACTCCGGTGCCCGGGTGCGTTTGCGGCGCAGCCAGCTTCGCAGCCCTCGGTATCCAAACAGCAGCAGTAACTGCGCGCCGAAGGCGACGACGCCGGCCTGCCAGCTGATCCAGCGGTAGCTGGAGTCGGCCCCGCTGAGCGAGGCTTTGACATCGTGCCACCACATGTTCCAGGCGTGGGCGTCGAACAGCTCGGCAAAGGGCGTATAGATGCGCTCCCGCTGCGTTTGCGGGTTCATGCCTAGCACGTACTGCGACCACAGCACCTCGGCCATATCGCCAATATGCTGCACCTGAGACCAGGTGGTGGCGGTGAGATCGGCGCGGCCGGGGGTGGCGTCCAACCGCAACCAGGCTGAGCGGACACCGTAGTTCTCCACCCAGCGATTGCTTCGCAGCCGGCCGCTGAGGCCAAGAGCCCGCCGCGTGCGCCGCGAGAAGCTGGTAGCCCAGGCTCGATCGGGACGGGGCTGGAACTCGGGCGGTACGTACTCGGGCGGGATCAACGCCTCGACCCAGGCGTGCGCGTGCCATTGCCGGATGAGGCAACTGCCGGTTTCAAAGTCCCACTCGCCGCCCTTGTAGCCGGTGACTACGCGGGCTGGGATGCCTTGGCTGCGCAGCATCAAGGCCAGCACGGTGGCGAAGTACTCGCAGTGGCCGCTCTTGGTGTTGACCACAAAATCTTCGGCTGGGTCCAGGTCTGACTTCGACCGCCGCCGCGAGAGCGAGTAGCTGTAGATGCCGGAGTCACGCAAATGCGATTCCAGCGCCCTGGCCTTGGCAATCGGGTCGTTGCGCTGTTCCTCCGGGAGTGCGGCAACCACTTCGGCAGCAACGGCTTTCAGCCCACGGAGCGGGTCCTCGCCAAAGCCCTCGGGCAGCGAAAGCAAATCGCGAATTTCATCGGGCGGAAGCTCGGTGCGCGTCGTCCAACGTAGCGGCAACTGCTGGCCACTGCGGAAGCCGGTCGTTACGTGCTGATAGGTGATCCGCTCGCTGCGAAACACCTCGGGGCAGATCAGCCGTTCCTCGAACGGATCGAAGTAAACGTGCGTTTGGCTTTCGAGCCCAAAGAACGGATAGATGGCAAACAGGACGTCGGAAACCTTGCGCAGCGGGCCGTGCGTGGGCAGGGGTTCGATCTCGATTTCTACCGCGACCAGATCGTTGGTGGGCGAAACCTGGGCGGCTTCGAACGGCGAGATCGGATCGGCGTGCTCAAGCTGCGGCAGACGGTCGCTGTCAGAGTACCACTCGCCGTTGCGATAGATCAGCCGCCGCGAACTGCCGCGGAAGTAGATGTTATCGCGATCGAGGATCGGGTAGTTCTGGGCGGTTCGCACGTCGCGGAAGCGGGCGACGAACACCTTTTCGGGATCTTGCAGCACCTGGGTAAACTCATCGCCTACCAGCGAAACATCCTCGGTGAAAGCGATCGTGGATTGCAGGCCGGTGCCGGCGCTCCAGGAGTCGCGCGAAGATGACGTGCGCGGCACGGTCACAAAAACCAGCGGTGCCACCAGCAGGGTGATCAGGCCGGTGCGCATGGTGGGGCCCCAAAGCCCTCGCAACCGCGAGGCCGCGTGACGCTTTTGCCGGCCTTGCAGCACCAGCGGCTGATAAAGTAGCGGCCAGCGGGCGTTGGGTGGCTGCGGGGCCACGTTGCGCTGCCATTTGAAGCGGGCTTGTTCGTATTCCTCGCGATAGATCAAGAACAGCGACAGCGCGTACACGGCGATGAACATGTACAGCACCATCAGGCCGCCGAACAGCGGGCTCAAGCTGATGACCGCCGACACGGCAACCTGCAAGAAGCTGAGCAGGGCGATCATGCCGTACACGCGCGGCGCCTTCTGCCGTACGAACAGGACCGCCTGAAGGTAAACCAACAGATTGGAGAGGGCGAGAAAGAGCGCCTGCTTGTCGTCGATGTTGCGGTAAACGTCGCGCAGGGCCAGGGCGGTTACGGTCAAGCCAACCAGGCCTGCGGCGCCGCTGCCCAACTGGAACCAGCCCTTCAGGTCGGTCAGCACAAAGCCCACCGTGGCGGCGACCACGGTCAGCAAGGGAAGCCGCAGATCGTACTTTTCCCAGCCGAGGATCAGCGAACCGCAAATAGCCAGGATGGCTACCGCGATTTGCAGTCGTCGTTCGAGCTTCATGGCAACTCTCCCGCCAATCCCGGCGTTGGGGATCGGCTTTCCGTGCCGGCTGGGACCACTAGGACTGCGTCAGAGGACGCGGCCGAGGGGGCTGGCAGCCGGCGATCGCCGCGCGGCGATGGCTCGCGGCGCTGTTCTCTGTTCCTTGAGCCAACCGTTCAAGTCGCCTGGTAATAACGGAATATTTCCGGTCCGCTGGCGTCGATCAGCAGCACCTTGCTCAGCATGCTTTGTTTGCGCGAGTCCTGCCAAATGTCGCCGTAACGTTCGTGATCGGTCAGGTCGATGCCGCGGGTGCTGACCAGCACCAGGTCGCAGTGCGGCGGCACCTGCTCCAGGGCGTCGGACAACAGCCTGGCCAGGTTGTCGCCCGTGCCGGCAGAAACCGCGGCCAGATGTTCCATGGCTTCGGTCAGCAGCCCTCGCGAAGCGGGGCCCCGGGTGATGGCGACCCCGGCTCCAGCGGTGCCCAGCAGGAGTTGACTTTGACCTCGCTGGCACATGTCCGACACCACCGTCGCGGCGAAGCTCACGGCCAGTTCAACGCACTCCAGGTCGGCGCTGGTGTAGCCTTCGGGCACCCACAGGTTGAGCAGCAGCGCCAGGTCGTGATGCCGTTGCCGTTCGAACTGCCGCACCATCGGCATGCCGCGGCGGGCGGTGGTGCGCCAGTGAATCCAGCGCTGGCTGTCGCCGTGGCGATAGTCGCGCAGGGCGTGGAAGTCACCTTCCATTAGCCCCTGTTGCCGCTTGACCGGCCGGCTGCCGTGATAGGTGGACTGCAGGCGTTCTTTCCACGCAGGCGTCAACTGGCCGATGCGCGGGTACACGATGATTTCGTCGTTCACCTGGTGTACCACGGTGCGCCGCACCAGGCCCAGCGGGAACCGCGTGGTGACCTTGAGCGGCCCCAGGGCATAACGGCCGCGCGCCGGCACGATGCCTTCGTAGGCTTCGCTCAAGGTTTCGTCGGGACTGATCCGGCTGAACAGCACGCCGGGCCGCAGGGTGACGCCATTGAATGAAACCGATGTCAGCTTGTCGTCTACCCGCACGGCCCAACTGGTGCGTTTGCCTTCGTTGGTAGCCTTAATGTCGACGACCAGTTTTTCGCCGGCCACGATCGAACTGGGGGCCGAACGGCTGACGCGAATCTTGCGCAGCGAATGGGCCACGATCCGCCAGTTGACGTACATCGGGCCCAGCATCAGCCCAAAGAGCAGAATCAACAGATTCATGTGCCGCAGCAGGGCACCGGCGAGGATGAAGCCCATGATTCCCAGGAAGTACCAGCCTTCCAGGGTGATGGTCGTTCGATTTTGACGACGCGGCCTTCGACTCATGTCCGTCGCGATGCCTAAACAGTGGGCCACGGCTCAAGCGCGGAACACGCTTTTGGCCAGGAAGCTGTGTTCGATTATAGCGGGCACACGATCACGCAGAACGAAAACTCGGTGGGCGGTAAACCGTTGCAACGTTTGGAAGGTTCCAGGCTAACCAATCGCCTGGGCTTGCCACCCATTATGGCAGCGCAACGGGGCGTGGGCGATACCCCGGCGAGGTACAAGCTGTTGCACATGTGAAACGCAAGCTGCCTTGCTTCTCCAGCGAACGCAGGTGAACGCCTTGCGCTGCGCCGTTCATGGTGAACACGCTGCAACGTGTGGCAGCCAATGGTATGAGCCTTGCTCCCTTGGGGGCACTGAGCGCCGGATGTGGCCGGCTAGGGCGACGCAAACATGCGTTGGAGGGGTGGCCGCCTTCTTCTGTCATCGTGAAGCCGCGAGGAGACTCGTCATGATTCACCATCGATACGTCTCGTGTATTGAAGCGTGTATCCAATGCGCCCAAGCGTGCGAGCAATGTGCGGCCGCCTGTCTGGGCGAAGCACATGTGCAAGAGATGGCCGAGTGCATCCGATTGGATCGCGATTGCGCGGAGATCTGCTGGACAGCCGCGGCCTGGATGAGCCGCGATGCACGGTTCGCGATCGACTTGTGCCGGCTCTGCGCCGAAGTGTGCGACGCGTGCAGTACCGAGTGCGAGAAGTACGAGGACGAACACTGCCAGCGATGTGCCCAGGCGTGCCGCCGCTGCGCGGAAGAATGCCGTCAAATGGCCGGGGTAACGACGTAGCCGACGCGGTGCCGCCCAAATGCAAGTTGGGGCCAACGCGGCCCATTGAGCGAGGCTGTGAGAGCGAAATGGTTCCCCGAGGCGGGAGGCCACACGACATCCCAGCCTGAGCGATGAGCGGATGGGGAGGGATTCGAACCCCCGGTACGGTTTGAGCCGTACAGCGGTTTTCAAGACCGCCGCCTTCGACCGCTCGGCCACCCATCCAGACTGCCGCAGTTGCGGCTGTTCATATTATGCGCGGGAGTCCGGCGGCGCGAATAGCCAACGGGCGCCCGCTGCCTGCGGAGTACTAAATCCGCTCTCAGAGGCCGCGCTCGGCCGCCGATAAAGATGTTTGACTGCAAAGAATGGGGTAAATAGGGTGGCAGGTTGTCCCCTCGGATATGCGGTGTGGTCATCGCCACGCTGGATCCGCAGGGACCTGGGGGACACGACTACGGCGCGAGTCACTCCCACAGGGTTTCGCCAGTCCGTAGGAGCCGTATAAGGCTGCCCTCACGCCGGGGGGAATGGGGGCTTTCTGAGGCTGAATTTGCTTGGATGGTGGGTATTTCCCTAAGTAGAATCGCTGGGGTTCGCGTTGCATTTTTGCCACACGGCCGGCGGGCTGGTGTGGTAACGGCTTGAAATATAAGAGGATACAGTCTTGGACGAAGCCCAGCGGATTCCCCAGCTCGAGCAGCTGTACCGGGATTACCTGGTAAGCCAGGATTCGGCCGCGTTTATCCGGTCCGTCTCCCGCCGCTATTTGCTCGGCACCCTGGAACGGCTGGCGGAGCATGGTCGCCGCGAAACGCGCCGGGCGGCCGTGTTGGCGCTGGGCTTCTTGGGCGATTTCCGTTCGGCCAACGACGTTCTGGGCCGCGCGCTTCAGGACGAGGATCGCGGCGTTCGTCTGGCTGCCGAAAACGGCTGCCGAGCGGTGTGGTGCCGCGACGGCAACGATGAGCAGCGGCAGCGGCTGAGCATCGTCATCCGACTGAATACCGCCCGCCAGTTCGATGAAGCGATCCGCATGGCCACCGAACTGCTGGACCAGGCCCCGACGTTTGCCGAGGGTTGGAATCAGCGGGCGATCGCCTTCTACAGCCTCGGTCAGTACGTGGCCTCGATTGCCGATTGCCGCAAGGCCCTGGAACTGAACCCCTATCACTTTGGCGCTGCGGCCGGCATGGGGCATTGCTACCTGCAACAGGGCGATGTCGAAACGGCGTTGGAATGCTTCCGCCAGGCTTTGGAGTTGAACCCCAACCTGGAAGGTATCCGGGCAAACGTGGCACACCTGGAGCGGAAGTTGAGGCGGCAGTAGAATGTGGCCGGCAGCGGCCACTTCTCCAACACGCCCTTCAACTTGTTGATCTCGCACATGCAGCCTGTCTTGATTCTTGGCGCCGGCATCAACGGCGCTGCCCTGGCACGCGAACTGATTCTCAACGGCATACCTGTTTGGATCGTCGATTGCCGCGATATCGCCGCCGGGGCCAGTAGTAGGTCGAGCCATTTGATCCACGGCGGGCTGCGTTATCTGGAATACGGCGAGTTCGACCTGGTACGCGAGTCGCTGGCCGAGCGGCGCCGACTGTTACGCTTGGCGCCGCAATTCGTGCAGCCGCTTGAACTGTTCATTCCCGTCACCGCCCGGTTCGCCGGCATTGCCGCGGCCGCCTTGAAGTTCTTGAAGCTCAAGCGGAGCGCCAATTCACCGCGGCGGGGCCTGTGGCTGGTGCAAATGGGCTTGTGGCTGTACTACAAGTACGCTCAGGACAATACCATTCCCCGGCCGCGAACCCTGCCGGCAGATTCGCCCGAGGCGGTACCGGTCGATACTCGACGCTACGGCTGGCAATGCTCCTATTACGACGCGCTGGTGGAGTACCCGGAGCGATTCACGCTGTCGTTCCTGGAAGATGCCAGCGCAGAGGCTGCGCGGCAGGGAATCGACTTCCGCCTGTGGACCTATCACGAGGCGCGACGCGAGGATCGCCGCGTGCAGATCAGCCGCGTGGGCTCCGATGAAGTCGTGGCCGAAGTGGAGCCATCGTGCATCGTCAACGCTACGGGCGCTTCGGTGGACGAAACCCTCAAGCGGCTGGCGATCGACTCGCGGCAACTGATGGGCGGCACCAAGGGCAGCCACCTGCACACCTGCAAGCGCGAGCTGGTCGAGAAGCTGGCCGGGCGAGGGCTGTATGCCGAAGCGGCCGACGGTCGCCCGGTACTTATTCTGCCCTGGGCCGATGGGGTACTGATCGGCACGACCGATCTGCCGTACCATGGCAACCCGTTGGAAGCCGTCGCCAGCGACGACGAGATCGAATACCTGGTGGCCACGGTCAACGAGGTGCTGGGGCCAGGCAGCCTGAGCCGCGACGACATCGATTGGCACTTCTGCGGCGTGCGGCCATTGCCGGCGGCCGATCCGCGCAACCCGGCGGCCATCACGCGGCGGCACTGGCTGGAACGCAACGAGGCTGCCCCGGTGCCGACGTTCTCGGTCATCGGCGGCAAGCTGACCACCTGCCGCTCACTGGCCGAAACGTCCACCGCCCAGGTACTCGAAGCGATCGGCTGTCAGGTCAAGACCAATTCGCAAGAACGGGCGTTGCCCGGCGGTTTCAACTATCCCGACAAGGCCCAGGTGCCCGCCATTCAAGAACAGGTGGCCGCCAAGCATGGGCTGAGCGTTGACGAAGTGCGCGCCATGTGGCGGCTGGTCGGAAACCGCGTAGACGAAATCCTCACCGAGGCCGCGGCATGCGACCTGGCAGAAACGCCGGTCGCGGAGCGCGTCGCCGGCACGATGCTTCCGCGGCGGTTCGCCCGCTGGGTGATCCGGCACGAATGGGTAGAAACGCTCGACGATCTGGTTTGCCGCCGGCTGATGGTGATCACGCTGCCCAATCTCAAACGCGAGACACTCGAGGATCTGGCCGAGCTGATGGCTGCCGAAGGCAAACTGGCCGGAGGTACCGCGCAGGCGGTCGATGAAACCATCGCCACGCTCCAGCGGTATTACGGCAAGCGCGTCAGCTAATCCATCTGTCGGCTTCGTGTTCGTTTACGGCAAAGCGGGATCGCCGTCTGCGCGCTGATACGCTTGCGCATGAAAATGGGCGCTCGGCACGTTTGTACCGGCGCCCAGGATAAGTCACACGTAGCAACGCTGCACTACATCAGCTTCATCACGTCCAGCCACATCACCACGGCCATCAGCGATAGCAGGAACAAGAAGCCCATGTAGGTGCAGGCGATAAACAGCCGTTCGCTGACCGGCTTGCCGCGGATACCTTCCAGCAGCAGGAACAGGAAGTGGCCGCCGTCCAGCACCGGGATCGGCAGCGAGTTAATCACCGCCAGGTTCGCGCTGAGCATGGCAAGGAAGATCAGCAGGTCGGTAAAGCCGCGTTCGGCGGAAACGCTGGCGACCGTCAAAATGCTCAACGGGCCGCCCGTGGCTTGGAACGAGATCTGGCGTCCCACTTTGCGGAGGAACTGCACCACCATGGTGAGCGATTCCCAGGTTTCACGGGCACCCAGGGCGATCGCCTCGCCAAAGCTGTTCGCCTTGCGGACGTAGTTCAGCCCCTGCAGGCGGAAGCCACGCTGCGTCAGGTAAAGCTGATCCGACGGCTCTGGCGACAGAATCACAGGATCGCTTTGGCCCTTGACCGTAAGTTCTACTTGCGTGCGTGGATCGGCGGCTTGGAGCTCGTACATGGCGTACGGCCAGTTGGGATCTTCCGGACCCAGCGGCAGCGGTTTCGACTTGGTCGAGTCGGACAGAATGAAGCGGATCGAGGTGATCTCGTCGTCGGGCTTGATGCGGTTGCTCTTGGCCGCGGGACTGCCGGGAATCACTTCCGACACGCGGTTCAGCACCCGGTAGGCGACCCCCAACGAAGGTGCCGACTGCGGCGCGCCGGGCCGCGACGAACCATCGACCAAGGGCACCGCTTCCAGCGGCACATTCTTGAAGGTCTGCACCAGATTGTTCTCGCCCACCACCGTGATGTCGACAGTGCTGCCAGCCAGTTGACGCAGCTCCAGCGGCAACGCGATCGGATCCAGCGGCACTTCGCGGCCCGAGTCGGTTACGACGATCCGGGTAATCCGCTGGCCGGGCTTCATTCCGGCTGCCGCGGCGGGCGAACCGGGGCGGATAGCCGTGATCTCGCCCATCTTCATCACGAGCCCCAACCGCTGCATGGGATTGGGGGCCACGACAATATCCAGCCGCTGCGGCTGCCCACCATCGGTGCTGGCCGGGCGTTCGACGGTGACCTCAATGGTCTTGTTTGCCCGGTCGGCCAGCAGCGAGACGATTTCGGCGTAGCTGTCGACCTCCTGGCCGTCGATGGCCACGATCCGGTCGCCGCCCTGGAAAGCAGGCTTGGCATCGGCGGCGGCCGAACCCGGCGTCGTGGGCGTCTTCTTATCGAGGATGGTCGACGGCGCCGGCCGCAGACCGATCATGGGTGCGTAAGCGTCTTGGGGAATCTCCGGGTAAACCACCGCCGTGAACGGCTCGGTTTCGCCCGGTCGCTTTACCAGCAGCGGCACGCCCCGGTTGAGATCGGCGAAGATCACCTGCGTTTGCAGGTCCTTGGTGAACCGCGGCTCTTTGATGCCGTTGACTTCGATAATCTCGTCGCCCGGCTGCAGGGGCGGCTCAACCTTCCAGGCCGGATCGCCTGGCACCATCGTCCCGATGACGGGCGGCTCGTACTTCACGCCAAGGCTATAGGCCCAGACCGAAACCACGAACGCAAAGATCACGTTCATGATCACGCCCGCGGAGATGATGGCCATCCGCTTGGGCACGCTCTGCGCCAGGTAGCTGCGCGGATCGTATTGGGGCGTCTCATTCGTCTGGTCCTCGGCTGTATCGCCGGGTGGGGCGTCGCCACCTTGCGCTCGTTCCTTGGCTGCTTTGGCCCGCTCCATTTCTTCGCGAGCCTTATAGGGGTTGTCATCCTGGCCGAGCATCTTGACGTAACCGCCCAGCGGCAGGATGCCGATGCCGTACTCGGTTTCGCCCCATTTCTTGGAGATTTTGAGGCCGTAGATATCGAACCCGATGAAGAACTTTTCGCACTTCACGCCGCACAGCTTGGCGACGAGGAAGTGCCCCAGTTCGTGGATGAAAATCACCATGCCCAGGCCCAGCACGATCAGCGGCCAGCGGACCCAGGGCGATTCCATGGATAGGGCTGCAATCAGTTCGATACCCACCGAGTTACCTCCGCACGAGCCCACCGATCGAGCTCAAGCAGGCGCTCGAGCGTGGGGTGGGGGTCGTAATCATGATGTTCTAAGACCCGACGGCAGGTCGGGACGATTTCCGTAAACTTCAATTGGCCCGCCAGAAATCCGGCGACCGCCGCCTCGTTGGCCGCGTTCAGCACCGCTCCGCTGGTGCCTCCGGCCGCCGCGACTTCCATCCCTAAACCCAGGGCAGGAAAACGCTCCGGATCAGGCGGTTCAAATTCTAAGGCCCAGGGCCGAAACCAGTCTACCTCAGCAGCCACGCCCGGGCGGCGGTGAGGATAGGTCAAGGCGTATTGGATCGGCAGCCGCATGTCGGGTGGGCCCAACTGCGCGACCACCGAGCCATCTACAAACTCCACGAACGAATGTACCGTTGATTGGGGATGTACCACTACGGCGATTTGTTCGGGCTTGAGGTCAAACAGCCACCGGGCCTCGATGATCTCCAATGCCTTGTTCATCATCGTGGCCGAATCGACCGTGATCTTGGCCCCCATGTCCCAAGTAGGATGTGCCAGGGCCTGTTCCACGGTCACGTGGGCCAGTTGGTCCAGCGGTGTTTTACGGAACGGACCGCCGCTGGCCGTGAGCACAATGCGGCGGACTTCAGCCCGCTGCCCAGCCTGCATGCACTGGAAAATCGCACTGTGTTCGCTGTCGACCGGCAGGATCCTCGCGCCGCGTTCGCGGGCCAGCCGCATCACCAGGTCGCCGGCCATCACCAGCGATTCCTTGTTGGCCAGGGCGACGGTCTTGCCGGCCTCGATGGCTGCCCAGGTCCCCAGCAGGCCTGCACTTCCTACGATCGCCGCCAGCACCACGTTCACTTCGGGGCTGGTGACGAGCTGGCGTACCCCTTCTTCGCCGACCAGCACTTCAGTATTGGGCGGCAAATCGACGGGACTCAAATCCGCAGCGCGGGCTGGATCAGTTACAACGACTTTCGCGGCGTTGACGGCCCGGGCCTGGCGAGCCAGCAGTTGAGTCTGCGTGTGGCCGCTAAGGCCGTAAGCGCGCAAGGTGGGGTCCGCCTGAATCACCTCCAGGGCGCTACGGCCAATGCTTCCGGTCGCCCCCAGGACGGCGACGTTAATCGGCGACTGCATGCAAGTATTTAAACGCTGCCAGGTTGCGGCGATAAGGAAACGTTCGACGTATGGAATGGCCCCCGTGGTCATGCGCGGATTCGGCAGTGCGTCCGCTGCTGCCATCGGGGTGGATACCGCCGCATATCATTTCCGAGGGATACCGCCGCGCCTAGCCTCTTTGGTTGCTTCCTCAGGAGTTGCTTCCTACAGCCGCTTATCGCAGGCCCGCTTGGTGGTGGTTCTTTGCCCGATCGATCCTCCCCCCAATCATAGCAGCCAGCTCCCTCGATGGCGTGGGGGGGCATGTGGCGGCCAGGCGGAAATAGGTGGCTGTATAGGCCATCCGTAGGTTCCACGGCGAGGCGAGCTTAAGTGGTTGCGGTTTCTGGCGGTAATCCGCTATTTGCCCCAGCGGGGGGTAGCCCGTACAGTGGACAGCAGACTCTCTTAGCGGTGTCCGGCCGAACGCCGGCGACAGTCGCGGCGCGTGTTTTCCGGGGCCGCGGTTCAGCAATCCTCGCTAATGAATCACCAGCCATCGCAGGCCAGAAGTTCGTCGTCAGAACCGGATGGGGCATCGCTTGGGGCCGAATCTGGCCCTTTGTCGCCGGATGCGACGGAAACCGATCTGCTGGTCAGGGTGGCCCAGTTAGAGCGACGGCTACGGATCCTGCGGACCGATTTGCGTCTGGAGCCGCAGTCCAAGGCCGATGCCTACCGGGATCTGGAGCTGGAACTGCTGCACGTGGCTGAAGCCGCCGGCCGGCTGCGGCCAGAACTGGGAGCGTCGCACGGCCATTTGTTGCTGGCCGACCTGGCCGAGTGGCGATCGATCGTCACCAGTACGGGGCTGGCGGCTGCCGCGGAATCGGCCGACGATCTGACGATGGCCTTCGTCCGGGACGAAGTGGCCGACTGGCAAACGCATGCGACGGACATTTGTCGCGATCCTAGTCCCGAGGCCAGCTTCGACGCCCTGATGCAGACCACGCTGCTGGAGTTCGAGCTCCAGTTGCACCCCAGCGATGCCGACTCCGTACACGCCGCGTTCGGCGACGTGCGGTCGCGGCTTCGCGCGGCATTCCGCAGGGCAGTTGATGAGTTTCCGCCACCGGCCACGGTGGTTGTCCACTGGGTGAAGCGGCTGACCGATCGGGCGGAAACGCTGCTGGCGGCGGTCGACGATTTGCCGGCGCGCCGCGGGGCCCTGCAGCTTCAACAGGTAGCCGACGATATCCAGTGGTTCTTAAAGCAGGTGAACTGCCCACGCGCCGGCCGGCGACGGCTCAAACGCAAACTGTGGCGCCTGCGGTCGGAATACCAGGAAAGGGCCCTCCAGGACACACTTGAACGGCAGTTTGGCCCGCGGTTGGTGGGCTGGTTCGATCTGCTGGTGATGGTGCTGATTTTCGTGGTTCTGGGCCTGCTCGTGGCCGAGATGACCCTCGAAATGAGCAAGGCCACGCTGTTCTGGTTGCACGTGGCCGATGCCGCCTGCTGTGCCGTGTTCTTGTGGGAATTCTTCTACAAGTTGGCCCTCGTGCCCGGCAAAACGCGCTGGTTTCTGCGCCACTTTTTGATCGACCTGATACCGTCGATCCCGCTGGGGCTGATCTTTCATTCGTACCTTGCCGAATCGGCCCGCGGCATCCGGGCGGTGCGGCTGGCGCGGTTCGTGCGTTTTGCCCGGTACGTCCGCGTGATCGGCTTTCTGACACGCGGCATCGACCGGCTAGCCCGCCAATACGGCCGGCTGCTCAACCGCAATGTGATTCTCTATCCCACGCGGGCGGAGCGGCTGCGAGCTCGGCACGACTCGCAAAGCGCGGTAGAGCGGGCCAAACGGTTGCGTGCCCGGCTGCGCGAATCGTGGAAGCGGCTGCTGGCCGAAGCGCCCGACGACGCCACCGCGGCCTACATTGCCCAGCAGCGTTTGATCTGTTGGGAGGCGTGCCGCGCGGCGGGCCTGGCCCGACGGCCAGCCCAGACCGACATCCGGGCGACTGCGGCTCGCGAGATACCCGCGGAAGCGATGCTGCGTCGCCTGGCCGCCATGACGCCGCAGGAAGTCGAGGACGCGCTGGGCGAGGACCTGACGGCCCGTGTCGCCCGGATCGTTCGGCTGCTGGCGCGCGTGCCGTTCCGTTGGATGCCGCTGGTGCGGCCGTACGTGCCGCGTGTGACCTCGCGGATGACCGACGGCGAAGTGGCGGCCGCCGCGGCTCGCTCGCTGGCGGCGGGGCTCAAGCGTCACCACGACCGCTGGCTGTGGTTTGCCGACCTGTACGGCACGGTGAGCCCTTCGCAGTTCATCGACCGCATCGGCACGATGCTGGTCCGCAGTTCGTTCCGGCCGGCGTATCGGCTGGCGTTGTTTGGCGGCATTTTTCTGGTGACCAAGCAGCTCTTGGCGTTTACTCACCTGCTGCGGCCGGTACACGACTTTCTCAATCGTACCGTGGGCCCCACGCTGATGCTGCTGGGCGGCGTGTGCTTTGTCATCCTGGGCATTGGCTGGTGGCTTAAGCGGTTGGCTCGCGAAGCCACCGAGTTTTACGAGCGGGCCGCGCAGGCCCAGTTTCTGCCGTTGACGGAGCTGATCCGCAGCCGCTCGATGGAGCGGTCGCTCCAGGTGCTGTACCGCCGGGTGTTGCAGCCGGAGTGGGAGATCGAAGAACACCTCAGCGCGGCGGATGAACAGGCCAGACTCGAGCAGTTCCGCGAGCGCATTCGCATGTCGCTATTGGGCGTTGGCGAGGACCGCCAAAGCGGCTCAACGGCCCTGGACCGTGTGGTGCTGCTGTATCGCGACTCGCTCGACGGGGCGATGTACGTTGACAACGACACTCGCACCACCAGCCAACTGCTAGGCAATCCGTCGATCGAGCAGGTGCTTTCGTTGTCGGGCCGCGTGAACCGGCAGTTCCGCAAGCAGCTTTCGCTGTTGGACCTGGAGCGGCAAAAGTCGCTGTTTGGCGGGCCTTACTTGTGGTTCAACTTCATTTCGCGGTCGATTGCGCACTCGGTCGCCTGCCTGATTGTGGACTACAACCGTCACGCCGTGCCGTTGGCCGAGCTACCGCTGGTTTCACAGGAAGAGCGGGCGCGGTATCAGGCCTGGCTGCGCACCACAACTTCGCAGCACCCTGAGCAGGGCGAAGAAACGCATACCGACGCCGATTTGTACGTAACCACGGCGTTCACGGCGCTACATTTTTTGGACTTTGATCCCACGCGCGATCACGACGTGGAGGAACGGTTTGGCCCGGAAGTCTTGGCACGTCTGCGTCGCGATCGCTGCCACATGATCCGCTGGATCTTCGGCACCTATCCGCTGCACCGTTTGCCGAAGGATCAGCGGATTCTGAACCTGTTTGCCGTGTACGAAACATGGCTTTCCGGCGGCCGGGCGCTGCTACTACCGCTGTTGGTGTTCCTGCGGTTTCTGCAGTACGTCGGCAAGTTCTTCCGGCTGATTGCCGCGGCGGTGGGCGAACTGCGCAGGTTGCGGCGGAGCTCTGATGCGGAGGCCGCCGCCGAGGCCGATTTTGCCACCGCGGTTCGCAAGATCGGCCGCATGCGCTCGCCCGTGGTGTTCGCCACGATCCGGCTGCGGGCGATGATCGACCCGGAATATCTGGGCGTCACCTGGCCGGGTGGTGACACCGTGCCGCTCGATCCGCAGATGGATGCCGACTTGCGGTTTCTCGATGCCGAGCCGCAGGAGGTGCTGCCGCTGCGGCAGGAACGTCGCCGGGCCGAGGCCGACATGCGCCGCCTGGCCGAACTGATCGACGTGGGCTTACTGGCCCGGGCTGCTACGTGCGTTGGCCTGGAACCCGACGCGTTTACCAGCCGGCAGCATCTTCGTGCGGCGGCGGTGGCGTACCTGGGCGATTATCGCAACGTGCGGAGTCATCTGTCGTGCCGAGAGGTGCTGAACGAAGTCTTTGCGATGGCGATCATGGAGCATCTGCCGTCGCCTCGCTACTTCCCGCGGCCTCGGCTCTGGCGGCGTTTCCGCCGGTACTGGAAGCAGTACTGCCAGGAGAACCCCGGCGCCGATGCGGCGGCGCAAAAGAGTGCCTGGGCGGCCGTGGTCTGCAATCGCGATGGCGTACGCCGGGCCCTTTGGGTATGGGACCAGTTAGGTGACAACGCCCGGTCCGAAGGCGAAGCCATCCTGGGCGATCTGCTGCGGCATCCTGCGCGGATCAGCGAGCAACTGGTGACGGTGCGGGCCCTGCAAACGTTGGCCATGCTCGACGTGCTCGATTACCGCGAGCACGTGTTTGAACTGGGGCAATACGCCGAAACGGGCGACGAGCCGGGCGACCTGCTCCACTGGGACGCCGTAGCGCCCTCGCCCACAGTGGAGCTGGGCGACTCGCAGGCCGTGTCGGCCGAGCTGGGAGACTCACTGTAGGGGGCGCTCCCAGCCGGTTAAGGCGCTCGCGATGGAGAAGCCACCTGGCATCCATAAACTGCGCCAAGAGCACATCGCATGGGTTCTTGCCCACAGGCATCAGCAACGGCGGCGTAATCCACGGGCAGCCGGCTGATTACGCCACAGTGGGGCAAAGAAGACGCCTGGCCGAATCGCGATGCGGCCCATCCAGAAGCAACGGCCAAATGAGAAAGGCCGGGCATCTCAAGCTTGAGAAACCCGGCCGCATGCGAGGTATCCGCGAGGCAAACAGGGCCTTACCTCGGGGGCACCGTTCGGTTCGGATGAACCTTCAGCCGCAAACCAGCTTAGCGCTGGAAGCTGACGGTGCGGAAGCCGAACTGAGCGCGGGCAGCGGCAGCCGGAGCGGGAGCGGGGGCCGGAGCGGCTTCCTGAGCCGGAGCGACGCCGTGGCAGCCGCAGCAGGCCGGCGGAGCGGGCGGGCAGCAGTGGGCCGGGGCACAGCAGTCGGCCGGAGCGCAGCACTCGACCGGAGCGCAGCAATCATGCTTCTTCTTGCACTTGCAACGGTGGCCAGCTTCGACGTTGGTGTCGACGGTGACCATGGCGATGCCGACGATAGCCAGGAACAGGGCGATGCCAAAGATCAGGGCACGGTTCATTCTGGAGCCTCCACAATCAACTCTGAACAGTGAAACGAAACGCTTGCCGCCTTCGAGAACATCAGCCCCGTCACCGGCGGCAACGATCCGGGGTCTGTACTGAGTTTTCTTCAACCTGCGTCGAATGCCCTGTATTGACACTTTATGAAGAAAACTCAGTTCAGGTTAAATGCACAAACTAGGTAGCAGGGTAGCAGCGCCGATCCCCCTGTCAAGGTTCTACCAGTAAAAATGAGGTGGTGGCGATGACCAGGAAATCTTGGCAGGGAACACCTTTGGCACCGCTGCGACAGCGCGACGGGGTAGGCCACCGATGATTGGTTTTGCCTAGCGTCGCAAACTGGCAAATCGCATAGCGATCATAAGCTGTCTGCAAGTGGGAAAGATGGGACAATTTCATAAGGAAATCGCCCAAATATTCCACTTCAGGCAAAGTTCCTACCTGTCCAGCCGGCAGGGCAAACAGCAGAGCCGTAAACGCCGAGGGAGCGGCCCTGCTGACAGCGCAGGAGATAGATGTTGGCTGCAACGCCAGTCATTAAAGAGAACTCGAGCGCTTTAGACGCAGCAGCCTCCCCCCAAGAACGCAAAAACCCCGGTGGATGGCGGGCGCCTTCCACCGGGGTCAGAATGAGATAAGAGTGCGGGCTGCCGAGCTGTGAAACTACGGCTCAGGTTGTTGAACCGTCAGTCCCACCACCACGTGAGACGGCCAAGCTGGTTGGGGCTCGCCTGCTCGTGACGGCTGCCGAGCACGCCGCGCGTGTCGGTCTCAAGGGCGTCGCGAGTTACCAGGTTCGCCGGATCAACGCGAACTCCGCCGCTGGCGGCAGCCAGGATGTGAACGCGATTCACCACACGGTGGTTCATCACAGTTTCCACCATTTCAGGAGCATAACCGACGGCAGGTTCATAGCTGCCGTTCTTGCCGAAGCAGGTCATGTGCCAGCCCACCTGGCCGGGCAGATCCTGAGCCTGGATCAGCGCCGAAGCCAGCGCCAAGTCGAAGATGTTCTGCAGCTCGGCGTACACGGGGTACTTGGCGGCCAGTTCGTCAAAGTGCTTGGTGAAGTTCTGGGCAAAGCCGGCCGTGTAGGCGTCGGACTGGCCGGTGTGGACGCGTTCGCCCGCATCGGTGATCAGCTCGTTCTCGCTCAGCACCTTCACGCCCTGCCCACGCAGCTCAAACGCCTTGCGATCGGGCGAGGTCAGAATGGCGTCGTAGTTCAGGGTGAACCACCACCGCAGCACGCCCATCGGGGGCGGAGCTTCGCCCGCGGGCACCTTGACCATCGACAAGTAGCTGGGCACGCCCACAGTGCCTTCTTCCAGGCCGATGCCTACCAGCTTCATCCGGTAGTCGGCTTCAAACAGGACGCGGGCCACGCGGGTATCGGGCGAGATGCCGTAATATTCCACGGCCTGCAGCCCCATGTGGTCGCGGAGCTGCTTCAGCCAGGCGTTGCGTTCGCCGGGCTTCAGCGGAGTTTGGGCCGAAGCCGCCAGGAAGGCCTTGGTGCGGGCCAGGTTCTCCTTCAGCGGCACGATCGAGCAGCCGAAGGGGGCATTCTGCTGCGAGGTCATGTGACGCAGCACCACCACCAGATCGTCCAGGTGGAGGACCGGGCGGCCCGTACGGGTGCTCACCACACGGCCTTCGCGATCCTCGATCCAGTCGCCGGCCGGACCGGCCAGAACGATGTCGCCCGTCTCGGGATACACCAGAACGTGCGTGATCTTATTCAATCCGGCCAGGTAACGCACTTCGTCGTCGAGCGGTTCACCGGCGGCCAGCTTCAACTGCACGTACTTTTCCAGGCGATTGAGCGAAACCTTCCGCAGGGCCGAGTCGCGGCGGGCGTCGGAGTTGTCGCTGCGAGCCTGGATGCGTGCCAGTTGGCGGAATTGGTTCAGTTGTTCAAGCGCGTCGCCCTGGAGCAGCGAGTGCACGATGCCGCGAGCATCGACGCGGACACCGCCCTCAAACTCCTCGACCGCGCCCAGACCGCCCTGGTCGTCCCAGGTGTCCTTGGCGATCGTGTTCTTGATCAGCTCGATCAGCGATTCGAAGTCCGCCTGATTAGCACCACCGCGGCCGAAGTTGCCCATCGGACGGTTGGCGATCTCGGAGAGGGCCGAAGCCCGGGCCGTATCGCTGGTCATGTCGGCCATGGTGTCAAAGGCGCCAACCCGGTGGCCGGCTTGGGCCTGCGCGGCCGCGATCCGTTGGAGCAGTTGGTCGCGCTGGCCGGGGGCCGCCTGACGGGCAGCCGCGAGCGCCGGGGCAAATTCCCCGTTTTGCAGATGGGCTTCCACACGTTGCGCCGGGTCCTGCGCCGCCGCAGGATTGGCGATCAGCAACATGCCGGTGACCGCTACAATGAGATGGTGCAACGGCCGCAGAAGTAGGGGCGACATGGTTATCTCTCCTCGTTCCCAGCAAAAATCTCCCGCGTTCCTACTTTGCTCTCGCGACTGCTAGCAAGTCAAGAAAAACCGTGCCAAAACGCAAATTCGGCCCCACCCAGGCGGTGAACCCTGGGGCCGCTGCCCCGTTTGCGGTACGATGCAGCCCGGGGAGGACTTCAGTGCACCAGCCCGTCAGGGCAGCCGGCGGTGGGCAGCGCAAAGGACGCTGCCGAAACACGTTATAGAGCGAACCCGGTCGTCGGCGTCTCCACAAGTAACTGGCCCCACTGAATCGGCAGGGAGGCAACCATGAACCATTTCCGGCAATCGCTGCTGGCGGCCGCGTTGGCCCTAGGGCTGTGCGCTGCCGGGTGTTCGCGGCAGCAGTCGGCGGACGCGACCGACCAGCGCCACATCCTCGCCCACCTGCCGGCCACCCTGGCGAGTAAGGATGCGGAGCTGCGGGCGGAACTGGACCGGCTCCAGCGGCAGAACCAGTTGCCGTGGCAACAACTTGCGCGGCAAGTGCCTGAGGAGGAAAACGCGGCAGCCGTCCTCGTGGAGCAATTGGCGGGGCTCGATGCCGAACCGCTAGCCGCCGAGGCCGCCCCGCTGTTGGCGCAGCCGGGGCTACAGTTCTCGCTCACTGACCAGGAAGCCGCGAGAGAGTTGCTGGAGCGGTTCGATACGCAGCGCCGTGCCGCCCGGCAGGCGCTCCAACTTCCCGACGCTTCGTTTGGCGTGGAACCGGCGGAAGGTTTGTTGGCCCAGTTGGCGTGCATCGGGCAGGCGCGCTTGATCGTGCGGCTCGAAGGATTTGCCGCCGCGGCGGCGCTGGGGCGTTTGGGACCGGTCGGAGGCGAAGCAAGCGTCAACCAGGCGGCAGCGGCTGCGCCTGCCGCCGATTTGGACGAAGCCACCGAAGCCGTCGTCGCCATGCTGCAATGGGTAGATACTCTGGCGCGCGAACCCCACACAGTTTGTCGCCTGGAGGCAATCCACTTGCGCGGCGAAGCTCTGCTCGCGCTGGAAGCCGTGGCCCAGCATCCGGAAATTACCGGCGAGCACTTGCAGCGCTTGGAGGACTGCGTCAAACGTTCGCTGGCCCAGTGGCCTAATGATGCCGACGTGTGCCAGGCGGAACGCATCCTCGGCATGCAGATGTACGAGTTGGTCCGCAGCGGCCGGTACGATGCCGTAAGCAGCGAGGATCCGCAGGCGATGCCTCAGGCTGAGCTGATGCGCCGCGTGCGGCGGATGAAGCCACAGCAGATCGATCGCGATGAGTTGTTTTACCTGAGGGCGATGGACCGCATCAGCCGCCACTGCCAGGAGGACTTTCCGGCCCGGCAGCCGCTGTTTGCTCAATTGCGTTCGTCGGCCGGAACGCCCGATGCTGACGATTACCCGGCCATCGCCATGCACGTTCTGCTGCACGACATCGAACGGCTGCACCGTTTTTTGACATTCGATCGGGCCAGGATGGAAGGCTGGGCCGTAGCCCTGGCGTCTGCCCGGGGCGAAGCACCACCAGCATTGGGGAAGAGCCCTCGCACCGGCGAAGCCTATCGCATAGCAGAGCGGCCTGACCGAGTGAGCGTGCAAGGGCACGGCTCCCTTGAGGCCGATGAGGCCGAACGGCCGATCGTGGTCCGCAAGGTCCTGCGGTAAGGGGGGCCGTCGACTGCCCCGATTGGCACCGTTTGCTTGCATCCCCATTCCTGCCGGCGTTATGCTGGAACCTGCTGGCGGGGGGCAGGTTGCGGAGCGTCAGCACCAGGCAAGCGTCCGCATGTCTTGCGGTCTGCCGTGGACAAACCAACGCCCACGGTGACCGGGGGGCAAGGTTGCGCCGGGCAGTGATCGAACAGCGGCGGTGCCGTTCTGCCGCGTAACTCCCGATCCAACGCATCGAGGCATCCCATGAAATTACTCTGCCGGAGTCTGTTGGTCATTTGCATGGTGGCCGTGGTGCTCTCGCCGTTGACGGCCCAGGCACAGCGGCGGCCGAATCAGAACCCGAATCAGCAGAGACAAAACTTGCCCACCGTGACGGTGGAGGGCAAGTTCAAGGGGATGCGCGGCAACCAGATGCTGGTGCAAGCCGGGCCCGCCAGCTACCTGGTGATGCTCTCGCCTTCGACCAAGGTAGCTGTCAGCGGTGCGGCCAAGGCCGACTTCTTGGGGACGGGGATGTTCGTCACCTTCACGGCCAAGGCCGACAAGCAGGGCCGCGTGCCGCAGCCGGTGAAGAGTCTCAAGATGCTCACCCCCAACGACGTGATCCAAGCTGGCAGCCAGGAGGAAGGCGCTGCCGAGGGCGATCTCACGCCGTATTACTTTGCCGGCTACATTCGCACCAAGAAGGGCGACAACATCACGTTGCAATATGGTCGGTCGCCCAAGGAAGTGGTCACGTTTACCGCGGCCGACGATGCTGAAATCTCGGTCGAGCTGGTGGGCGACGTGCGCAACACGCGGCTGCTGCGCACCGACGACGAGGTGAAGATTACCGGCAAGCAGGCCCAAGCACCGAGTGAACGCGGTCCCGGTTACATCGCGGCTGAGGAGATCGCCGCCACGTTGGCCAAGCCGCTCACCAACGAAAAGCCGTCGAAGGATAACGATTAAAACGCGATCGTTTTTCCTGCCACTTGGTGCCCCCGCTGACAGGGGCGTGAGCATAGGCCCTTGCCATACGCCCCCCTATAATTCGGTCGTTCTAACCGGCATGGCTTGCCCCGGACCCAACTCGTGTCCATCCCATCAGGGGGGCGGGTGTGTTGGCGGCCCTAAGCCCCTTGGTACAATGGCGCCGCGGGCATTGTACCGTCCGGTTACGGCCTTGTGCCCAGGAACCTTGTGCACCGAGGTTTCTGATCAGCCGGTTTTCGGGACCGGCTCCCGCCTGGTTGCCAATCCTTCCTACCTGAGAACATGCCTGTGGATCGGCTATTCTCGCTGCTTCGCTCGTTTGTCATCTGGAATCCGCGCACGGCCTGGCACATGCGCGACTCGTTGCGCTGGTTCACCGGGCTAAGCCTGGCTCCGGTGACTTCTTCAAACGCTTCGCGGCGCCGCCAGGTTCGGCAGCAGAACCGGTCGCCCTTGGTTCGTCAGCGTCGGCGGGCCTTGCGGCGGAAGGCGGCGATCGGCCTGGTGGTTTGCGCCTGGTTGATCGTTTTGGGGGCGACTTGGGCCAGTGCTCAGGAAGCCGCTAAGCCGGCCAAGCCGGCGTTGAACCCCGCCGACGAGCGATTCTTCGAGGAGAAGATTCGCCCGCTCTTGGCCAACCGCTGCTACAGTTGCCACGGAGCGGATGAGCAGGAGTCGGGCTTGCGGTTGGATAGCCGCGAGCATTTGCTCAAAGGCGGTTACTCCGGTCCGGCTGCCGTTGCCGGCAAAGAGGATGAAAGCCTGCTGCTGAAGGTCGTGGCCTACGATGGCGACGTGAAGATGCCGCCGTCGGGCAAGATGTCGGACGAAGAAATCGCCGCCTTGCGCGAATGGGTGCGTCGTGGGTTGCCCTGGCCCGAGGGCGTGCAGATCAAACCGGTGGACTCCATCCAAGCCGCCCGGCAAAGCCACTGGGCCTATCAACCGCTGAATCCGCAGCTTGCTCCCGAGGCCCTGAAGCGACTGGCCGACGACGAAGCCAGCAACAAGTTCAACTGGTCGGCTTGGATTCAAACGCCCATCGATCGTTACATCGCCGCTGCGCTGGCCGAGGCCGGTTTGACGCCGTCGGCCCGGGCTGATCGGCGTACGCTGCTACGGCGGTTGTCGTTCGATCTGATCGGTCTTCCGCCGACGCCGGAGGAAATGGACGCGTTCTTGCGCGACCCGGCGCCCGACGAGATTGCCATCGCCACGCAGATCGATCGCCTGCTCAGCTCGCCGCATTACGGCGAGCGCTGGGGCCGCCACTGGCTCGACGTGGCCCGGTATGCCGACACCAAGGGCTACGTGCTGCAAGGCGAGAAGCGGTTCCCCTATTCGTACACGTACCGTGATTACGTCATCGACTCGTTCAACAACGACTTGCCCTACGACCAGTTCGTGCGCGAGCAGTTGGCCGCGGATTTCTACCCGCGGCCCGACGGCGACAACCGCTCGCTGGCCGCGTTGGGCTTCATCACCGTGGGGCGGCGGTTCCTCAACGGCCATGACACGATCGACGACCGCATCGACGTGGTGACGCGCGGCCTGCTGGGGCTGACGGTCACCTGTGCGCGTTGCCACGATCACAAGTACGATCCGATTCCCACGGCCGACTACTACGCGCTGTATGGCGTCTTCAACAACTGCTACGAGCCGGAAGATTTGCCGCTAATCGGGACCCCGGACGACACGCCTGCCTACCGGGAGTTCCTGCAAGAGCAGGAGAAACGCCAGAAGGCGCTCGACGATTACCTGGCCGGCGTTGTCGCCAAGATGGTTCAGGACTTTCGCCGCCACGCCGACGTGTACTTCCTGAACGCGGTCGCTCCCGACGTGAAGGACCAGCACAAGAGCCTGGTTGGGGCGCCCGCGGGCGATTTGAAGCCACCGATGATCAATCGCTGGCGGACGTTCGCCCAGAATCAGGCTCGCAACCACGCCTGGTTCTCCGCGTGGGGGCAATTGTCGGGCGTTCCGAAGGACCAGTTTGCCAAGCGACTGGAGAGCTTCCTGGAATCGCCGCCCAAGGACACGCCGGAGCTGCTGCTTGAGCGGCTGCGCGAGAAGAAGCCGGCTAACCGCAACGAGCTGGCGTTGGTATACGCCCAACTGCTGAGCGAAGCGGCCGGCACCTTGCCGCCGCAGGACGACAAGGCGGCTCAGCAAGCCAAGGACAAAAAGGACGCCAAAGAGGGCGAGGCCAAGGAGGCCGCCGCCGAGCCGGCTCCGCTGCCTGCGGAAATCGCCGAGAAGGTGGCTTCGCTGGCCCAATGGCTCCAGCAGGATGGCGCCCCGTGCAACATCACGGTCGCCGAAGCCGATCCGTATTACGATCGCGTAGCCCGCAATCGGCGCACGGAATTGCGCCGCGCCTTGGAGAATCTCCGCGTGACTTCGCCGGCCGCGCCGCCACGCGCGATGGTGGTGGCGGATAAGCCTCAGCCCGGCGAACAGCGCATCTTTGTTCGCGGCAATCCGGCCCGGCCGGGCGACCGCGTCCCGCGGCGGTTCCTGACGGTGCTTGCGCCCGACGGCGATCCCAAGCCGTTCCAGCAGGGCAGTGGCCGGGCCGAATTGGCGGCGGCGATTACCTCGCCGGATAACCCGATTTTTGCTCGGGTGATTGTCAACCGGGTGTGGATGCACCACTTTGGCGAAGGCTTGGTGCGCACCACGAGCGATTTTGGCTCGCGCAGCGATCCGCCATCGCATCCTCAACTGCTGGATTACCTGGCCCAGCGGCTGATCGACTCCGGCTGGTCGCTCAAGACGCTGCACCGCGAGATTCTGCTTTCATCGGTGTGGCAACAAAAGAGCGACCAGCGCTCCGAGTGCCGGAATGTTGACCCCGAGAACCGGCTGCTGTGGAAGGCGAACCGTCGACGGCTGGAGTACGAGCCGCTGCGCGACGCCATGCTGGCGGTTTCCGGCCGCCTCGATGGGCGGATCGGCGGCCGGCCGGTGGAACTGTTCAAGCCGCCGTTTACCACGCGGCGCACGGTGTACGGCTTGATCGATCGCCAGGAGCTGCCGACGGTGTTCCGGGTGTTCGACATTGCCAGCCCGGACGCCTCCAGCCCCAACCGGCCCGAGACCATCGTGGCTCAGCAGGCTCTGTACCTGATGAACGCTCCGTTCGTGATGGAACAGGCCCGGGAATTGGCCGCGGCTTCGGCCCGGCGTGCCGAGGCCGTGCTCCGTGCGGTGGTCGATGGGGCCGATGCGCCCGCGGGCGCAGTGTCGACGGCCGCCACTGCCGATGCCACGCTGGTGCGTCTATCTGAACTGTATCGCCTGGCATTTGGCCGCGAGCCCGACGCCACCGAGCAGAACTTGGCGCTCACTTTCCTCAAGAATGGTGGGTCGGGCAAACTCGACGCCTGGGACAAGCTGGCCCACGCGCTGCTATGCAGCAACGAGTTTGTGTTCGTCGACTGACGGCAGTTAACACGCCCAGGCGTCAGTCGACAAACGGCAGCCAGCCGAACATCCGCTTGGCCATGCTGGGGCTGGTTGCCTCCTTGGTGGGCGTCTCCGAGATGACCGGCTTCTCGTCGTAGGGCACGCCCTTGGGCGGCGTGGTCGAGAAGTTGCCCGAGATGTCTTCTCCGGGCGCCGTCACGGTCTTTTGCCGCAAGATCATCCGCCGCCACCACGACTGTTTTTCAGGCAGGGCGTTGGCGCTCATATCGACCGGCTGCGCGACGGGCAGTTGATTGAACGGCACGCTCTGATAGTTCGCGTGCTGGGCATCGGCCGGATAGCCAGGGATGTTCCGCGCTACCGCCACGGCCTCGCCGTCGGGCGTGGTATAGCCCTGCGGCACGTAGGCGTTGGCATGCATCACGGCGCCCGGCTGGCCGTAGCCAGGGTAAGCAGGGTAGCCGCTCACCGGCATCGTGGCCGGCTGGCCATAACCGGGATAAGCACTCGGTCCGGCGTAGGTGCCGTAGCCGGGCGCGGTCGTGGGCCGCGTCGTTGATGGGCAGCAAGCGCAGCCGGAACTTGAGGGCGGGCAAGAAGCCATCTGCGGCTGGCTATACGTGCCGGCCGGCGCGATGGGCACCGGGCCGGCTGGAGCTGCCCCATACGGATTGGCCGTGGATGGTTGGCCTGTCGCAATGTACGGGGCCGTCGGGGACGGCGGCTGGCCCGGGTGAGCAGCCGGAGTTGCGGACGCGGGGGCAGCGGTAGCTGCCGGAGCTTCTGACTTGGCACTGCTTTGGAACGGCCATTGGGCGTGCAGCGAAACGGGCATCAGCCCAACGACGGCAACGCTCGCGTATGCAATTCGACGCATCCGATCATCTCCCCCTAATGAACTCGGCTCACGCCTTCGCCCCATAACGGTGAGCGAAACCTTAACGGTTGTGTCGGCTCGGGCTGGCGCACGACTGTAGTAATTTCACCGATTGGAGGGGTTTTTGGGGGGGCGAGCGGCCAAGCCGTCCCGCCAGCGGTGCTCGAAGCGGCCCGTATCGGACCGGCCGCCGCCGAATGCTGGCGCGACGCAGCCGGTGCTGCGTCGCGTGCTTGCCGGGCGAACTGTCGCCGAAGTGCTTGCAACCCCAGGCCCTGCCGGCTCCAATGCAACCTTTCGTGCGGTAGCCGTTGTGGCGGAGTGCAGGATTTGCCGGCTCGCCGGGCGGCAACAAATGCCGGCGGAGGATCTTGGGGTTCCGTAGCGTGGAAGGTGCGATGGATTACGAAGCGCGTCAGCAGAAGCTGCAACGGTTATTGGCCTCGCAAGGACTGGAGGCTTTGCTCGTAACCGATGAAAAGAACGTCACTTACCTCACGGGGTTCACGGGCGACAGCAGCTACCTGCTGGTGACGCAGAGTGACCTTGTGATGCTCAGCGACTCGCGCTACACCACGCAGCTTGCCCAGGAGTGCCCCGGCCTGAAGGTTCACATCCGCACCACCGGCGAGACGATCGTTGCCGCCACGGCCAAGGTGGTGAAGCGGCAGAAGATCGGCCAGTTGGGCGTTGAAGGCGATTCGCTCTCGATGAACGCCTTTTCCCGGCTCAGCGAAGAGCTTAGCAAGGTCGACGTGCGTGCGACCTCGGGCTTGGTGGAGCAGCTCCGGCAGATTAAGGACAAGGACGAAATCGAAGCCACCCGCCGTGCCGTGGATTACGCCCAGCGAGCGTTTGCCATCCTGCGGGCGTCGCTGCGGCCGGAGCAGACGGAGTTGGAGATCGCCAACGAGCTGGAGTACCAGCTCCGGCGGATGGGGGCCAAGGGCTGCAGCTTTCCGCCGATCATCGCCGTTGGCTCGAATGCGGCCCTGCCGCACGCCCGCCCCACCCACCGGCGGATTGGCGAGGCGCCCCTGGTGTTGGTCGACTGGGGAGCCGACGAAGGGCTGTACAAGAGCGACTTGACGCGGGTTTTGTTCACGGCTAAAATCCCGCCCAAACTCCATAAGGTGTATGGAGTTGTGTTAACGGCACAGCAGCGGGCTATCGAGGCCATCCGGCCGGGGGCCTTGTGCTCTGAAGTCGATGCTGTCGCTCGCGGCACGATTCGCGATGCCGGCTTTGAGAAGTATTTTGGGCATGGATTAGGGCACGGTGTGGGTCTCCACATCCACGAAGCGCCCCGCTTGGCGCCCAAGCAAGACGTGCCGCTCAAGCCCGGTATGATTGTGACCGTGGAACCGGGAATTTATCTTCCCAATCAGTTTGGGGTTCGGATCGAAGACGATGTTCTGGTGACCAAGGACGGAGCCGAAGTGCTCACCTCGGTGGCCAAGAACTTCGACGAAATGTTCGTCGGTTAGGTTGATTGATTTGCTTCGTGTCGGCCGGCTCAGCATGGACCGAGTCGCCGGCCGGCAATCGCAGAAGCACTGGGAGAATCTGCAATGACCAGCATGGGGTCGAATTCCGGAGACATCTTCGACCATCGTAAGCTCCGCCGGCTGGTCCAGTTAATGCAGGAACACGACCTGACCGAAATTGACCTCCGCCAGGCCGATACCCGGTTGCGCATTCGGCGTGGACCTGAGCAGATTGCCCAGATTGTCGAGGCCTCGGGCTTTGCGGCTGCCGCGGCACAGCGCGTTGCTCCGGCTCCTGCGCCTGTTGCTGCTGAGACTCCGGCGCCTGCGGCTCCGGCCCCGGTCGACGAAAAGAACATCGTGACGATCCGCAGCCCGATGATCGGCACCTTCTACGCCGCGCCCAAGCCGGACCAGCCGCCGTTTGTGAAGGTGGGCGATCGGGTATCGCCGACCACCACCGTGTGCATCGTCGAGGCCATGAAGGTCTTCAACGAGATTCCGGCCGAGGTGTCGGGCACGATTGTAGCCGTGCTCGTGGAAAACGGCGAGCCTGTCGAATACAACCAGCCGCTGTTTCGGGTCGATACGAGCAAATAGCGCTGCCGCGGCTTGGCCCTTCCTGAGACTGCCCGCGGTTGCTCGCCGCGGGGCGGCCGCTTGATGCTTTGTACTCCTGGCGACGCTCCATGTATCAGCGCATTCTGATTGCCAACCGAGGCGAGATCGCCCTGCGGATTATTCGTGCCTGCAAAGAGCTGGGTATCGAGACGGTGGCTGTCTACAGCGAAGCCGACCGGGGCGCCCACTATTTGGACCTGGCCGATGAGAAGTACTGCATCGGCCCTCCGCGCCCGGCGGAAAGCTACCTGAAACAAAGCCATGTGATCGCGGCGGCCGAGGTCGGCAACGTGCAGGCGGTGCATCCCGGCTACGGCTTCTTGGCCGAGAACGCCGACTTTGCCGACATGTGCCGCGACTGCCGGATCGATTTCATCGGTCCCACGCCGGAAGCTATGGCCATGCTGGGCGACAAGAACTCCGCCCGCAAGCTGGCCCGCGAAGCCGGTGTGCCGGTGGTGCCGGGTAGCGACGGCCTTGTGGATAACGAACGCGACGCCCAGCGGATCGCGCATGAGATCGGCTTCCCCGTGCTCATCAAGGCCTCGGCCGGTGGCGGTGGCCGCGGCATGCGCGTCGCCCTCAACGACTTAAAGCTCAAGACCGAGTTGCAGGCCGCGCAGGCGGAAGCCCAGGCGGCGTTCGGCAACCCGGCGGTGTACCTCGAGAAGTACATCGAGCATCCGCGGCACGTTGAAGTGCAGATCCTGGCCGACAAGCACGGCAACGTGGTGCACCTGTACGAGCGCGACTGCACCGCTCAGCGTCGCCACCAGAAACTGATCGAGGAAAGCCCGGCCCACAACCTCCGGCCCGAGACGCGGCAAGCCTTATGCGAAGCCGCCGTACGGTTGGCCAAGGCCGCCAACTACACCAACGCCGGCACGGTGGAGTTCATCGTCGACCGCGATCAGAACTTCTACTTCATCGAGGTGAACACCCGCATTCAGGTCGAGCACCCGGTGACGGAACTGGTGACGGGTATCGACCTGATCAAGTGGCAGATCCGCGTGGCCGCCGGCGAGCCGCTGGCCTTCAAGCAGGAGGATATCCAGCACCGGGGTTGCGCGATCGAGTGCCGCATCAATGCCGAGGACCCGGCCGATCACTTCCGGCCCAACCCCGGTAAGATCGAGCAGTTGATCCCGCCCGGCGGTTTCGGCGTGCGGTTCGATTCGCATGCCCATAGTGGTTACGTGGTTTCGCCGTACTACGACTCGATGATCGGCAAGCTGCTGGTGCATCAGCCCACCCGCGAGGAAGCCATCCGCACCATGTTGCGGGCTCTCGACGAGTTGAAGGTGGTCGGCGTGAAGACCACGCAGCCGATCCTCAAGGATATTCTGAGCCACTCCGCGTTTGCTGAAGGGCTCATCGACACCACCTGGGTGGAACGCACCTGGCAGAGCGGCTGAGCCAGGGCAGCAGCGGCGCCCCAGCGCGTGTGCCGCAGCTCGGTAAGCCACGCGGGGTGCCGCGACACGGCAGATCGGCTTACCGGGCCTTACCGCGTGAAACCCTCCCAGCAATCGCTTCGCGAGCAGGGCTTTCCCACCATGCGTTTCACCAAGATGCACGGCATCGGCAACGACTACGTGTACGTCAACTGCTTTGAGGAGACGTTGCCGGGCGATCCCTCGCAGCTTGCCCAGGAGATTTCCGACCGCCACTTTGGCGTGGGCGGCGATGGGCTGATTTTGATCTGCCCTTCGGAAGTGGCCGACGCCCGCATGCGGATGTTCAATGCCGACGGCTCCGAGTCGGAGATGTGCGGCAACGGTGTGCGCTGCGTGGCCAAGTACGTGTACGACCATGGCATCTGCCGCAACGACACCTTGCGGATCGAAACCGGGGCCGGCGTGCTTACACTCCAGGTGTTTGCCCAAGATGGCCGCGTGCAGCGGGTGCGCGTGGATATGGGCGAACCGATCCTCGAGTCCGAGCGCATTCCCACGACGCTGCCGGGTCCGCAGGTGGTGAACTATCCGCTGGAAGGCGATCCGGCGGCTCCTGAAAACGCCTGGTGGTCCGAGTGCGGGTTGGAACCGCAGATGACCTGCGTGTCGATGGGCAATCCGCACGTCGTACTGTATTGCCGCGACGTGGCCGCGGTGCCGCTGGAACAGGTGGGCCCGAAGCTCGAAAATGCCCCCATCTTTCCGCGGCGGATCAATGTCCACTTTGTCCAGGTGCACAGCCGGGGCGAAGTCACCATGCGGACCTGGGAGCGCGGTTCGGGCATCACGCTAGCATGCGGTACCGGTGCCAGTGCGGTGTGCGTTGCCGGTGTGCTGACCGGCCGCACCGAGCGCACGATCCTGGCCCACCTGCCGGGCGGCGACCTGGAACTCACCTGGGGCGACGACAATCACGTCTACATGACCGGCCCGGCTACCGAGGTTTTCTCGGGCGAGTGGCATCCACAAAACGCGGTCGTCAGCTAGTTGAAATGCCGATGAACTAGCACAACGGCGGGCCACATCGCCCGCTCGTTGCCTGCACGGCCAGCGGCGGTGGTTTCCCGTCTGGGCTGGGCAAACCGTGGTAAGTTGACCTTCCCACGCCCGGCGACAATGGCTAGCAATAGCTGCATGGTCGCTTGGGTTTACGGCATTGGAGGCCGGCTGCGCTCATGAAGATCAACCAACCGTGGATTCAGAAGCTGATCGGCTTTGCCGGTGCGGGAGCCATCCGGGGCTGGATGCGGACGCTCGATTACGCCGTCGCGTACTACGACCCTTCTATCGATCCGGCCCGGCCTGAGTACGACGGCCAGAAGATCTACGTCTTCTGGCACGAATACCTGCTGCTGCCGATCCACATGCGCGGCAACTGCCACTTTGCCATGTTGATCAGCAAGCACCGCGACGCCGAACTGCTGGCGCGCGCGGCACGGCACCTGGGCTTTTCGTGCGTGCGCGGTTCGACCAACCGGGGCGGTGTGGCGGCGCTCCGCGAGCTGGTGCGCCAGGCACGCAACATGAACTTGGTGATTACGCCCGACGGGCCGCGCGGGCCGCGCCGCGTGATGGCGCAAGGGGCCGTGTACCTGGCCAGCCGGCTGCGACTGCCGCTGGTGGCGATGGGTTTTGGCTACGATCGGCCGTGGCGGGCAAAAAGCTGGGATCGGTTTGCGGTGCCCAAGCCTTTCAGCCGTGCCCGGGCCGTGGTAGGACCACAGCTTCACATCCCGGCCGATCTCGACCGTGACGGCATCGAACATTACCGCTTGCAAACGCAGCAGCTGCTCAACCGTCTCACGGAAGAAGCCGAGCAGTGGGCAGAGTCGGGCATGCGCAAAGTGCAGGAACAGGTGGCCCGCCGTTCCGGGGCCTATTACCTGCCGCACCAATTGCGCCGTGCCGCGTGAGGACGCTCCACGACCAGGCGGGCTATTCTGGCCTATTGGCCTCGTTATTCTCAGCCCGCTGTTCACGCTTACCGGCATCTGGTGAATTGGCCGGTGTCTTGTTTGAGGTTGCACCGTCTTGGTTGCGGTCAGGCGGCGTTTCGGCGGGGGACTCCTTCGCGGCCTCGACGCCCCGCAGCAATACCTGCTGCCCGCGCCGCGAGAAGTCGATCGAGCGGGCAAGGATGCGCGCAGCTTCCTGGTCGGCGTGGAAGCCGTGCGAGTTCTCGGCCTCGGCGAAATCGACATAGAAGCTCGCTTTGCGCTGGAAGTCGCGGGCGGCGTTCAGACGCTCTTCATCCACGCCAGCGGCTTGTGCGGCCTTGATATCGTCGATCAGGTCCACGAGCGCTTGCAGGGCCAGGTCGCGCAACTGTACGAATCGTTCCTGGATCGTTTCCGCCCGGCGTTTCAGCTCCGCTTCGCTCGCCTTGTGGCAGGTCTGGCAAGCGCGGTTGATGTTCAACAACGGGCTGCGTACGTGGTGGTCGCTGACCTTGGTCGCCCCGACGCGTTTGTATGGCATGTGGCAATCGGCGCACGACACGCCGGCGGCCGCGTGGATGCCCTGCGACCACATTTCAAACTCGGGGTGCTGCGCTTTGAGCATGGGCGCGCCGGTTTCGGCGTGCGTCCAATCCTTAAAGCCCAACTCGTCGTAATAGGCGACGATATCTTCAATGCGGTTGCCCTTGTGCCAGGGGTACGTAAGCCGCTTCTTGTCGCCGTGGAAGTAATACTCCACGTGGCACTGGGCGCAAACAAAGGTTCGCATCTCCTGGTGCGTCGCCATGCGGTTGACATCGTAATCCGCGATGCCCTGGGCCGCCTTGAGGGCCTTGATGCCTTCCAGGAAGCCGGGCCGCGTGACGCGCAGTTGCATCGTGCCGGGATCGTGGCAGTCGATGCACGCCACCGGGTGAACGACGTGCTTGCGGGCTTCGTCGTAGGGAAGCTGATTGAGCTTTTCAAAGCCGGCCATCAGGTCGCCGTCGCCCGCTTCCAGGTACGGGACATAGACCGAGGCGTGGCAGTGCAGGCAGGTGCCGGGCTGTTGGGCCGCATCCTGCCGCCTGGTAAATATCTGGTCCTCCAACATGTAGGCGTGGCCGCGTTCCTCGCGGAAATCGACGGCAAACGCGTAGCCCGCCCACATCCGCTTAAGCTGCGGCAGTTGGTCGAGCTTTTGCTGCGAAGTCACAGTGCGGGGATCGTCGGGCGTGGGATCGCGTGGCACGGCCTCGCTGCCGCCGAAACGGGTGCGCTCCATGTCCACGGTCTTCTTGTAGTCGTCGTACTGGAGCGGGAAGTTTTTGCCCCAAACTTCGGGGTTTTCGGTGCGGTCGGTGATCTCGACCACGCGGAAGAACGGATTGCGCGCCTCCTGCTTGCGTTCAAAGATGTTCACCAGCAGCATCGCGACGCCAAAGGCGATGGCTGCGGCCGCGATCAAGATTGCAATTAACAGCCCTCGCGATGCTCCCCGCCGCAGACGCGGTGCCCGCGACAGCCGCCGCGGCCGATCATGCCTGGTACATTCAGGTGCGATGTCGAGGAGGCGTCGTTTCATGGCGATTTAGGTGCTTTGGGGGAGTCGACGTATTCGGAACGGATGGGACCGTGGCCGAGTTTCCGTTCGTGCTCACGACGCGGCGTCACTCGTAGAGGGCGTGCCCCACGTTGTTGTGGCAACGAATGCAGGACAACCCTTGCGAATGGGCCGGGATAAACTCGATGTCCTGGGTCAGTTCCTGGTGACAATGCCGGCAGGCGGCCTCGGTCACTTTGCGGTTGAAGCCGGTGATCTGGATCGGCTCGTGAAAGCGATTGGTGGTGAAGGCCAGCGAGTGATTGAACCCGTTGACCGCTTTAACCCAGTATTTGTGGACGATCGAATCGTGTGGAGCGTGGCAATCGTTGCACACGGCCACGGCATGGTGCGATGATTTCTGCCACGCGTCGAAATGCGCCTGCATCACGTGGCAGTTGGCGCACGCCTCGGGGCGATTAGTCAGATAGCTGGCCCCCTCGGCATAGAAGAACGTATAGCCGCCAACGCCCAGGGCGATCCCCGCCATGGCAGCCACAACGGCCAGTACGATTTGCATTCGCCGCCGACGGGGCGGCGATGGTGTGGCGCGCGACACTGGTATTCTCCGGTCGGGCCTGGCTGCTGCCAGGCGGCCTGCCATGCGTGCCAAGCTGGCCACACCATATACCAGATGCGCTGCGAATCACAAGCGCGCAGTTGCACAGAGATCGCGGCGCGCGGACGAAGATTGCCCGGTCGCCGGCGGAAACAGCCGCTGCGCGATCCAGTTGGGGGCGTGAGTCGTTGAGGTCGCCTGGTTGGTTACACGTCGAGCGTCAGCCCGCCGGGGAGCAGCGGCTCGTCATCGGCCGCGGTGATGGGGAGCGACTCGGCGGTCGCTTGAAACAGCGGCGGTATCGGCGTTTGCGGCGGGGCTTGCTGTTCGACCGATTCGGCCGCGGCGGCCTGCTGGTCGGCTTCTTGCTGAAGCTGCTGATTCAGGAGCCGCCAGGTTTCGTGCTGCATTTCGATGATCCGAAGCGCGTCTCGCAGCATCTTGGGATCGCTGTGCAGGTTGCCTTCGGAAAGCGAACGCACGATGAAGACGTATTCCCCGGCCACCTGCTTGACCAGTTGCGGATTATGGCTGGGATTCAACGAGCCCATCAGTTCCGACATGATCTTCAGTGCCATGATCACGGCATCGGTGGCGGCACCAGGATCGTTGTCGCGTTCCAGGCATTGAATCGCCTGGCGTGTTTTGCGCGCGGCGCCTTCGAGCAGCAATTGGTGGAGCTTAGCGGGCGTGGCGGTCAGGATCTCGTTGGCCTGGTAGTCGTTGTGGGCTTCGTACATTGCTTCGTGAGGGTCTTGCTTGAGGGCTCTCGCCACGCGGGAAGCTTGCGGGAATCGCGACGCGGCGTTTTCTGCACGGGTGACCAGGGCCGCTTGCGGCCCTGGCGATTTACTTCAGCGGCGGCAAGGCCGCGATCTGGCTAATCGTCGACAGGTTGTTTTGAATCTTGGCGATGGCTTCTTCCAGGCGAATGAACTTCAGCGTGGTTTGCTCGCGGTAGATCTCCAGCCGTGTGTTCAGGAACTCAATCCGCTGGGCGTTCAGCTCGATCTTGCGGCTCAACGTGTTCATCCGGCTGACCAGCAGCGACTGGTCGGCGCCGGCCAATTGCTCCAGCAGGTTGTCGAGCTTGTGGGCAAAACCGGAGGTCTTGTCGGTAAAGAACTGTTCGACGGCCGCCGGATCTTCGGCGAACTTGGCCTTGAGTTTTTCGGAATCGAGCGACAGCGTACCGTCGTCGTTGAACGAAATGCCCAGCGTGCCCAGGGCCTGGATCGAGCCAACGCCAAAAAAACGCCCGCTGAGCAGCCGGCTCAGGTCCGATTCGAGTCGCAGCACGGTGGCGTCGCCGCTGAGCAGCGAACCTCTGCCGCTTTCAGCATTGAAGGCGGTGAGCTTGCTGATGCCTTCGCGGAGGCTGTTGTAATCGTCGACAAACGCCTGAACGCCCGCCACCAGTTTGGTCGTGGCACTCTCCACCGTGATGGTGACCGGCGACGTTTGCGCCTGCAGCACGCGGAGCGTGAGCCCCGGCACCACGCCCGAGAAACTGCCCGTCGCGCTTGAAGCGACAATGCCGGAACCGCCGCTGTCAGGGCTGCCGACCAGCAGCAGGGCATCGCGCGCCTGGGCGGCCGTTTGCATCGAGAAGCCCAGATTCGACGTGTCGACCACCATTCGGGCCGCCAGACCGGAACGTGTGCTGGTGAGCGACAGCCGGTACGGCTGGACGCTCGAACCGTCGTTGAACTTGGCGGCCGTGACGCCCACGCCCAGCTTGTTGATCGCCTGGATCAGGTCGTCGAGCGTATCGTCGGCATCGAGCTGGATGCGGAACGTGGTGGAGCCGTCGATGGCGGTGCGGGTTTCGCCGTCGATCTCAACTTGCTTGGCCTCGCCCAGCAGGTGCAAGGCTGCAGCCGTGTTGCCACCTTCCTCGCTGACGGTGAGCGTGCCGGCGCCGCTGGTAGTGTCGTACAGCAGGATGCCGTCGCCCGTGTCGTTGATTCGGGCTTTCACGCCAACCGCAATGCGGTTGATCTCCGCGATGACGTCGCCAACGGTAGTGATGTTGTCACGGCTCAGGTCGATCTTGAAGCTGGCGCCATTGCTGGCCGTGATGCGGAACGACCCCTTGGGCACGCCGGCACCGCCGTTGAGCTGCGACAACTGCGTGATCTCGCTCACCACTTGCTTGTGGAGATTGCCGCTGTTGACGGTGGACGCCGTGCCCTGGTACGCGAGCCCCAAGGCCTCGGCGGTATTCTTGGCGTCGCCGCTGGCGACGATCAAGTTACCGCTGCCGCCCGAGGTGTCGCGCAGTTGGATACCGTTCCGGGCGTCGTTCACTTGGGCCACGACGCCGATGCCGGCACCATTGATGGCGGCCAGGATGTCGTCGATGGTTTCGGCGCCGCTCAGATCGATGTTGGCCGAATTGCCGGCGCGATCGGTCAGGCTCAGCACGCCCAGATCGAAGCCGGCCCCGCCGTTGAGGCGGCGCACCAGCGAGGTCTTCAGGCCGCCCAGCAGCTTACGGCCGGTGAGCGTGTCGCCGTCGGCGGTGGTGTTCAGGCCCAGGGCCTCCAGCGCCGGCGAGTCGAACGGCGCGGTCACCTGGAACGTGCCGCCGTTATCGGCGGTGAGGTCGGTCAGTACGATCCGGTTATCGACGATCTCGGCTCGCAGTTTGCTGGGGGCGGCGCTATTGAGCGTTTGCAGGACGCTGCCCAGCGTCAGGTGCTGGGGTTTCTCACTGGGCAGCGCGGTCGTGGTCGTATCGGCGGTGCTGATCAGGCCGGTGCCGTTGCTGCCCGGAGGCAGCGAAGCGGTGAAGAACCCGCTGGCAAGTGGATCGTTGTTAAGCGCCGCAACGATGTGCTCGGCGGTGGTGTTCCCTTCGTCGATCTGGAAGGTCAGCGTCTTGGTGTTTTCGTCGTACGCGACGGTTTCGCTGCCGGCCGTGATGCCGTCGTTGTTTTCAAACACCACGTTCACGCCGGCCAGCGAGGAGCCGGTATTGCGGGCGGTGAACAGCACGGCGGCGTTCAAGCCAGCAGCCGCGTTGGTTTGCCCGCTGGCGTGCATCGTCGAGGTATCCAGCGGCCGCAGATCAATGGTGGTGCTGGTGCCGTCGCGGAAGTGGATGGTCAAGTCGGGCAGGGCCCGGTCGACGCCGACACCCGTCCCATCGTTCAGCAAATCGAGCCGCAGCCCTTCGTACAGTGAAAGGATGTCTTCGCCGATGGCGGTGTCCGACGCCGTGTTGATGCCGGCCAGGCCCAGCGAAGCCGCCGTTTGCGTGTTGCCGACTTCCTGAACCTTCAGGTTGGATACGGTCTGGCCGGTGTGGTCGGTCAGTTGCAGGCGGTCGCCAACCGTTGTGGCGGTGACGTTGATCGCGCTGTTGCTGTTGATGGCTTCCAGCACGTCGTCAATCGTGCGCGCGTAGCGCAAATCGATCTCGGCGCTGGCGCCGCTGCGGTCGGTAATGCGGATCTTGCCCGGCTGGAACCCGGCGCCGCCGTTGAGCATGTCGAGGCTGATGCCTTCGTCGATCTCACCGCCAAAGCGGAAGGTGAACTCACCTGGGCCCAGCGGCTCGGTGTCGCTGGCCAGGCCGGAGCTGATGAGCTGATGGGCCTGGGCCTGCTGGATCGGCGTGAAGGTATAGCTGCCGACGGCCGGAGTGCCGGTGACCGTGACCGACAGGGCCGAAGCGTTGCTGCTGGTGGCCTTGGTTTCGGTGTAGAGCTCGCTCTTGGCGAGGTTCTTGGCCAGGACCTGCAGCGATAGCGTCAGACCGGTGAGGTTGGTAATCGCCTCCAGTTGCAGCGAGGCCGTCTCATTGCGCGATACCAGCAGGTCGCGCGGCCGCGCCTGGATCTTCACCAACTGGTCGACCGTGTCGGTGATCGGCAGACCGGTGATGAGGCCAATGTTGGAGGTGATACGTCCCATGCCGGTAGAGCGGGGATGATCCGTAGGATGCCGGGGGCAGCTGCGGCCCTTTGCGTAACCGTACGTCACCGGTTAAAGGCCGCGCGGGGGGCGTGCTCCGGCTGCCTGGGTGCGCACGGGTACACGCCCGCGGCGAAATGCCGCTTCTTCCTGCGATCGGTTACGAAGGCCCTGCGGGTTCAGCAAAGTTCGCCGTGGACCGTTCAAGAGCGGGGCGGCAGGTTATAATCGTCACCGCCGGTAGCATTGCTATCGCCGGCAGGGCAGCCACTCAGGCTCGGGGGGACGGCTTGCCCAGGGAACCGCGGTACCAGGCCGCGCTCTAGCAGCTTACTTCAGTGAGGATGGTTGGATGGCGACATTGCATATTCCCCGGGCCAAGGTGGCCGCGTTTCAGACGATTCCACGCACCAGAAGCGTTTGCCGCCGAATTGCGTGCCTGGCAATCGCGACGTTCCTGACCGGTCTGGTCGCCCGACCGGCGGCTGCTCAGGACGATCAACCGCAGCCGTCGGGTGACCGGCCCAACATTCTGTGGATCGTCAGCGAGGACAATGGGCCGTTCATCGGCTGTTATGGCGACCAGTTTGCCGACACGCCCAACATCGATCGGCTGGCCCGCGACGGCATCGTATACCGCAACGCGTTTGCCGCGGCTCCCGTGTGCGCGCCCAACCGCAGTACGATCATCACCGGCTGTTACGCATCGAGCCTGGGCACGCAGCACATGCGGAGCACGAACCGCATCCCGGACATGATCCGGCTGTTCCCCGAGTATCTGCGGAAAGCCGGCTACTATTGCAGCAACAACAGCAAGACTGATTACAACCTCTCGCCGGTAGCGCGGGATGCGTGGCACGAAATCCGCAACGGCCATTACCGCAATCGCAAGCCGGGCCAGCCGTTCTTCGCGGTGTTCAATCTGACCACCACGCACGAAAGCTCGCTGCACAACACCAAGGTGGAAGAACGCTTCCTTAAGTCGGAACTGCCGCTGCCGCCTTACCATCCCGATCTGCCGGAGATCCGCAGCAACTGGGGGCAGTACTACGAGATTATTTCGCGGATGGATGCCCAGGTGGGCGAGATTCTCGCGCGGCTTGAGAAAGACGGTCTGGCCGAAGACACCATCGTCTTTTATTACTCCGACCACGGCGGCATCCTGACCCGCAGCAAGCGGTTCTTGTACGACACCGGCGTGCAAATCCCGCTGGTGGTGCGCTTCCCCAAGAAGTACCAGCACCTTGCGCCGGGCGAGCCCGGCAGCCAGACTGATCGGTTGGTGAGCTGTGTGGATCTGGCGCCGACCGTGCTGAGCCTGTGCGGCGTGCCGATCCCCGAGTACATGCAAGGGAAGGCGTTCTTGGGGAGCCAGCAGGCACCACCCCGCGAGTATGTTTACTGTTTCCGCGGCCGCATGGATGAGCGGTATGACATGATGCGGGCGGTGCGCGACAAGCGGTTCAAGTACATCCGCAATTACATGCCGCACCGCATCTATGGGCAGCACCTCAGCTATCTGTGGCGGATGCCGACGACGCAGGCCTGGGAAGCCGCCTTCCTGGCCGGCAAGACCAACTCCGTACAAAGCATCTTCTGGCAACCCAAGCCGGCTGAAGAACTGTACGACACCCAGGCTGACCCCTGGGAAGTGAATAACCTGGCCGACGATCCGAAGTATCGCGACGTGCTGGAGCGGATGCGGACGGCCAACCGCGAGCACCTGTTGGCGATTCGCGACTCCGGTTTCTTGCCCGAGGCCGAAATGATGACTCGCGCCGCGGACGACACCATCTACCAGATGGTACGAGATGAGCAGCGTTATCCGCTGGAGTCGTTGATCGACGCGGCGGAGCTGGCCGCCCGGCGCGACGCCGCCGATGTGCCCAAACTGATCGAACTGTTAAAGGCCGATGACGCCGGGCTGCGCTACTGGGGCGCGCTGGGCTGTGCTGTCCGCGGGAAGGCGGCGAAGGAAGCTCTGCCCGTGCTGCGGACGCGATTGCTCGATCCGTCGCCCAGCGTGCGCATTGCGACCGCGGAAGTGGTCGCCCGGCTGGCCCAGCCGAAGCTGGCGCTGCCGGTGCTGGTCTCGGCGCTGAAGCACGATAACCCACGCGTGGTGCTGCACGCGCTCAACGTGCTCCAGGAATTGGGCGATGCCGCCAATCCTGTCGCCGACGCGGTGCGTGACGGCACCCAGGACCACTCGGACAACTACGTGCAACGAGCCGCCGAGTGGTTCCTGGAAACGCGAACTGCAAAGCAGTAGTGCGTGCCGTTGAGGTCCCGCTACTTCTCCCGCGGCAAGAACCGTACGCACACGGGGGCCGGCACCTGCACTTCGACGCCTGTCCGCTTGAGCTTGCCCGTGGCCGGATCGACCTCGAACACCAGAATATTGTTGGTACCCTGGTTGGCGGCCAGCAGGAACTTGCCGCTAGGCTCGATGGCAAAGTTGCGGGGCGTCTTGCCGCCGGTCGGTTCGTGGCCCACGAGCGTCAGCCGGCCATCGTCGCCGATCGCGTAGATGGCCAGGCTGTCATGGCCGCGATTGGAGCCATAGAGGAACTTGCCGTTGGGATGGATCACCACTTCAGCCGTGGTATTGCTGCCCGAGAAGTCGGCCGGCAGCGTGCTGATGGTCTGGAACTCGGTCAGCGTGCCTTTCTCGGCGTCGTAATGAAACGCCGTAATGGTGGAGTCCAGTTCGTTGATCAAGTAGGCCACCTTCCCGTTGGGATGGAAGGTGAAATGCCGCGGACCGGCACCGGGAGCCACCTTAGCAGCGGGCGGATCATTGGGCGTCAGCTTGCCGGTTTCGGGATCGAAGCGGTAGACCAGCAGCTTATCGATCCCCAGGTCGGCTGCGATCGCAAAGCGGTTGGCCGGGTCGAGGTTGATCGAGTGGGCGTGCGGGCCTTTTTGTCGCGGGGTCACACTGGAGCCTTCGTGCTGGATGAAGGCCGTGCCTTCGCCCAAGGTGCCGTCGGGCTTGATCGCCACCACGGCCACGCTGCCGCCGCCGTAATTGGCCAGCAGCACATGCTTGCCCGCGGCGTCGGTCACCAGATGACACGGGCCGGCGCCAACCGACGAAGCCCGATTGAGCGGCGTTAACTGGCCGGCTTTGCGATCGATGGCGTAGGCCGACACCTCGCCACCCTGTTGGGCGTTGCCGGTTTCGTTGGCTGCATACAGGAAGCGGCCGTTGGGATGGATCGCCAAAAAGGTGGGATTCGCGCCGGCATGGGTGCTGCCCAGTAGCTCCAGCTTGCCGGTCTTGGCATCGAGCGCAAACTGATAAATGCCCGGCGTGCCGGCCTTGGCGTAGGTGCCGACAAACACCAGCCATTGGTCGGGGGACGTTTGCGAGTCGGGCGAAGCGGCAGACGCGGTGGTTGTCATCATCAGGCTTCCAAAAAACGCTGCGGCGGCGAACAATGCCCCGCGAGCACGGCTGGTGGCGGCACGCAACATGAGTTCTCCAACGTAGAAATTGGCATCGCGAATCTGAAGCCAAACCGGGCCGATTGTTGACGGCCAGGCAAAACGGCCCGATTATAACCTGCAGAGGACCGCAGTTGGCCACCGTGCCAGGCTGCGAGCCGCGACCGCGATGCCACCGCGGCCCGGGCCAATCCGGCCGGTCCATGGCAACCTGCCAGGAGCAACAGGCCGTCAAACTGCCGCGGCGGTTGGCGGGAGGGGGCAGGCCGTGCCTGCCTGGCCGTGGCAGCCGGACCATCGGGAGCCGCTACCGCGGTGGGCTTCCTGCCTTGTGGTCTGCAAGCGGGACGCGGCATCCAAACTGCAAACGCATGCGTCGCCAACCTATGGTGCGCTTATGGCCGATAGACGTATTTACCTGCTCTCGCACGCTGGCGGCGAGTACTCCGAGACCGTGTGGCGGCCGCCGGTGGACATCTACCGCTGCGACCACGGCTGGCTCATCAAGTGCGATCTGGCCGGCGTCCGCCGCGAAGAAGTGTCCGTCCAGGTTTCCGGCCGCAGGCTCACCATTACCGGCAGTCGACGCGACTTGACCAGTGCAGAAGGCCATCGGGCGTATTCGCTGGAGATCACGTACAACCGCTTTGAACGCGTGCTGGAATTACCGGCGGACGTGGGGCCGGCCGACTTGGCCGTGGATTACCGCGACGGCATGTTGCTAGTCACGCTGACTTCGGCCGCAGCGGCCCACGAGGAACGTTAGCCGGTGCGGTTGCCGCGGCTGCAGAGGGCCGCCAGACGCGAGGGGGACGGTTGAAGCTTTCTGCATCACTGGGCCGACAGAAACTGACTTTCAGGCAATGGGGTCGCATACCAGGAGGAGGCTGAACATGGCTGGGGCCAACGCGTAAACGGTTGCCACGCACCTTTCGCTGCGAGCAGCCGCCTGCTCACCTGCGTGATCGAGTTGCTCAGATCGTGGAGAAGCCATGAGTGACGTTGTCGAAACGAGCATCCATCCGATCCTTCCGCTCAAGAGCAGCGTACTTTTTCCGGACTTGATGATGCCCCTGGTGGTGGGCCGTCCGGCTTCGATTGCCGCCGTGGAAGAAGCCGGCAGCAGCGAGGATAAGCTGCTGGTGGTTGCCAGCCAGAAGGACCCCAACCAGGAAGATCCCAAGGTCGAAGACCTGTTCGAGGTCGCAACCTTGGCCGTCATCAAGAAGATGCAGCGCAGTGAAGGCGGCTTGCAGGTGATCGTGCAAGGCCAGCAGCGGGTGGTGCTGCTGCAACCACAGCCCGATAAACCGTACCTGGTCGCCCGGGTGCGGCTGCTGCCCGAGCCCGACGACGGCGGTCCCGAGGTGGAAGCCTTGCAGCGCTCCATCCAGGAGCAGGCAGCCCGCATCATCGAGATGATGCAGCCGCAAGCCAGGGCCGGCATCACGCAGATGCTGGCCGAGTTCAAAGACCCGCTCAAGCAGGTCTATCTGCTGGGGTCATTGCTGCCGATCGACCTGGCCAAGGAGCAGCAACTGCTGGCGGCCAACACGCGCGTGGATGCGCTGCGGCTGATGCTGAGCTTCCTTTCGCACGAAGCGCAGGTGCTGGAGCTGCGCCAGAAAATCGCCAGCCAGGCCCAGACCGAGATGTCCAAGGAGCAGCGCGAATACCTGCTCCGGCAGCAGCTTCGGGCGATCCAGCAGGAGCTGGGAGAGAGCGATCCCACGGAAGCCGACATCAACCAGCTTCGGCAGCGGCTGGCCGAAGCCAAGATGCCGGACAACGTGCGCAAAGAGGCCGAACGCGATTTGAACCGGCTCTCGCAGATTCCACCCTCGTCGCCCGAACACCAACTGACGCGCAGCTACCTGGAACTGGTGCTGGAGCTGCCTTGGGAAGAAATGACCGAGGACGTGCTCGACCTGGAGCGCGCGCAGCAGGTGCTCGATGAGGACCATTACGATCTGGAGGACGTCAAGGAACGGATTCTCGAGCACCTGGCGGTGCTCAAGCTCAATCCCAACGCCAAGGCTCCGATCCTGTGCTTTGTCGGCCCGCCGGGCGTAGGCAAGACATCGCTGGGGCAATCGATTGCCCGGTCGCTGGGGCGCAAGTTTGAACGCATGAGCCTGGGCGGCCTGCACGACGAATCGGAGCTGCGTGGGCACCGCCGCACCTACATCGGGGCCATGCCGGGCCGCATCATCCAGGCGATCCGCCGCGCCGGCGTACGCAATCCGCTGTTGATGTTGGACGAGGTCGACAAGATCGGGCGCGATTACCGCGGCGATCCGACTTCGGCTCTGCTCGAAATCTTGGACCCCGCGCAGAATCACGCGTTCCACGACAACTACCTGAACTTGCCGTTCGATCTGTCCGCGGTGTTCTTCATCGCCACGGCCAATACGCTCGAAACGATCCCCGAGCCGCTGCTGGATCGCATGGAGGTGATTCGCCTGTCGGGCTACACCGAAGACGATAAGCTGCACATCGCCAGGCGGTACCTGGTGCCGCGGCAGTTGGAGCAGAACGGCTTGAAGCCCGAGCAGCTCACGCTGCCCGACCAAACGCTCAACCGGATCATCCGACGGTACACGCGAGAAGCGGGCGTGCGCGAGTTGGAACGTGTGATCGGCCGCGTGTGCCGCAAGGTGGCTCGCCGTTTTGCCCAGGGCGAAACCGAGCCCGCCACCATTGGCCCGGAGGACCTGGCCGATCTGTTGGGCCGCGAGCGGTTCTTCCAAGAGGATGTGCGGCGTGATTTGCCGCCGGGGGTAGCTGCCGGGCTGGCGTATACGCCGGTCGGCGGCGAGGTGCTGTACGTGGAGGCCGTACTGCTGCGCAAGGGTGCCGACGTCAAGCTGACCGGCAAACTGGGCGACGTGATGCGCGAATCGGCCATGGCGGCGCTCAGCTTTATCCAGTCGTTTGCGGGCCGGCTGGGCGTGCAGCCTGAGATGTTGGAGCATGGCGTGCATATCCATGTGCCTGCCGGCGCTACGCCCAAGGATGGCCCTTCGGCCGGTGTGACGATTGCCACGGCCCTCACGTCGCTGTTCACCGGCAAGCCTGTCGATAGCGAAACCGCCATGACGGGTGAGATCAGCCTCAGCGGCCTGGTGCTGCCGGTGGGCGGCATCAAAGAGAAAGTGCTGGCGGCCCATCGCTCGCGGATGCGGCGGGTGATCCTGCCCAAGCAGAACGAAGCCGACCTGGAAGACGTGCCCGAGCACGTGCGCAAGGACCTGGAGTTTGTCTTTGTCGAACGTATTGAGCAGGTCCTCTGCGCGGCAATTCCCGGCGTGACCTTCGAACCGCAGTTGACGCAGCAGCGCTAGACGCGAGCAAGGGGCCGCGGAGATCGACGTGGTCTGCCGCGGTTTGCTGGTGCTGCACATGTACCGCCGACCCGGTGGTCGACGCTCAGCACATGACCTTCGGATGCCGCAGTGGCGGTGTCGGCGCTGGTGTCCAGCCGGCGAGCTCTCTCATCTTCTAGTCTTCTAAGGGGTTGCACGGATCGCCCGGCCAAGTTGCCGCGGCGTTCGTAGAATGGGTATGGCACTGCGGCCGTGCGCGCGGCGCGTTCATCGCCTGCGCGGCTGGCTCGCGGTGGCCGCCTTTCACTTCGCTCGCGGGGCTTTGCCGCGGTGCCGCTGACGGCATCGCGTGTGCCTTTCCACGTCGCCCCCATTGGGCCGGTTCAGGAGGAAGCAGCATGTCGGAGCCGCTACCGCTCAAGTCGATCCATCATGTCGAACTCTTGGTCGGCAACGCCAAACAGGCCGCGTTTTATTACCGCAAAGCGTTCGGCTTCTCGCAGTTGGCGTACGCCGGGCCCGAAACCGGGGTTCGCGACCAGGCATCGTACGTGCTCGAGCAGGGCAAGATTCGCCTGGTGGTCAGCACGCCACTGTTTCCCGATGACCCGATGACCGACTACCTCAAGCGGCACGGCGACGGCGTGCTCGATATCGCCTTCCTGGTCGACGATGTTGATGCCGTGTTTGAGGAAGCCGTGGCGCGCGGCGCCTACGTGGAACGCGAGCCCTACGACCTGGCCGACCAGTACGGCCGTGTTCGCCGGGCCAAGATCCGTGCCTATGGTGATACCCTGCACTCGTTCATCTCGCTGGCCGATTATCGCGGCCCGTTCCTGCCGGGCTACCAGATCCGGCGCAAGCCGCAAGCGGGCGCCGGCCTGCGGGCGCTCGACCACATTGTGGGCAATGTCGAGGACGGCCGGATGAACGACTGGGGTACCTATTACAACCGGGTGCTCGGCTTCCACCAGTTCATGTCGTTCGACGACAAGGATATTTCCACCGAGTTCACGGCCTTGCGCAGCAAGGTCATGGCCGATCCCACCGGGCGGATCAAGTTCCCGATCAACGAGCCGGCCGAAGGCAAACGCAAGAGCCAGATCGCCGAGTACCTGGAGTTCAACGGCGGCCCCGGCGTGCAGCACCTGGCGCTGCTCACCAACGACATCATCCACACGGTGAGCGTGCTGCGCGATAACGGCGTGGAATTCCTGCGGATTCCGGAGACCTATTACGACGACCTGGAAGAGCGCGTGGGCCCCATCGCCGAGGATGTGGCCGCGATCAAGCAGTTGGGCATCCTGGTCGATCGCGACGAGCAGGGCTACCTGCTCCAGATCTTCACCCGGCCCGTGGAAGACCGCCCCACGCTGTTCTACGAAATCATCCAGCGCCGCGGCAGCAACGCCTTCGGTAAGGGCAACTTCCGCAGTCTGTTTGAAGCGATTGAACGCGAACAAGCCGCCCGAGGCAACTTGTAATAGCCAGGGATGCTCCCCCGCCGCGTGATGACGCGGCGACCTTTTGATCCGACGGGGCCGGCGCAAGCTGCTGCCGGCCCCGTTGTGGGTTGTGGACGTGGGGGACAGACTGGGGAGTCCAGTTCGGGGGCTAGTTCTTGGTGTCGAGCGCCTCGGCATCCACGACGTCGGGAGCCGCCATCTCTTCGATCATCTTGTCGGTGCTTTCCGGATCGACCGCCCGGCAGATCTCGGTCAGCTTGTCGGCCAGCTCGCGGAAATCGCTCTGCCACTGGGCCGGAGCCACGCCCTCGGGCGTCAGTTGGGCGAACTCACCGCATAGCAAAATGAGCCGCAGCAGGTGGCGGAAGATGATGCCTTCCTGCTTCACCAGGTCCCGGGCTTTGACAAACTTGTTGAAGTCGCCGCCCGCCCTGAGGATTTCGCCCGCCGCCCAAACGGCTTGTGTTCTCAGGTCCGGCACGCGCGGGAATTCCGAATCGAACAGCAGCCGCAGTTTTTCGGCCAGAGGCGGCATCCGCGAGCCTTCGTCCTCTTCATCGCGGTCGCGGCCACGGCCGCCGCGCCCGCGCGGTTCCTCTTCCTTCTCCTCGCTGGGCGGAAGCATCAGGCCACGCTTCAGCAGCTCAGGATCGAGATACTCCATGGCCAACGGGCCGGGCGGCAGTTCTTCCGGCGGCGGCACTTGCAACTGCCGGGCGATCGGCCCGGGCAGCTCCAGCACGCTCTCCAGGGCTTGAATCCGCTCGTCGCGGTCGGCCATCGCCAGCTTCTCGACCAGAAACGCCCCGTACAGCGGGTTCACGCTCTTGAATACCAGCAACTTCTGCAGTTGCGGGGTGGGATGCGCATAGATGGGCTCGTACGCCGGTTTGCGCTCTGTGCCTTCACCATCTTTGGGCTTATTGCCAGAGGGTGAAGTGCCGCCGGTTTGCTTGGACTCGGCCGTTTGCTGTTCTGCAAAGAACGCGGCAAACGCATTGCGGGGCGCGGCCGGTGCCGGTTCGGCGGTTGCTGCGGCGCCATCCACCTGGCCGTCGGAGGGCTGCTCGCTCTTCGCGGGGGCGCTGCCTTTGAGGTTCTCTGGCGGCGGAGGATCCAGCGTCACGTACCCGCCGTGGTGCAGCAGACGCAGCATACGGATCAATGTGGCCTCGCCTTCCTGGATTTTCTGGTCGTCCATTAAGCGCTTGTGGACCACCTGGCGGATGCGCGCCACCTCGGGCGAAAGCTCCAGCATGTACGCCAGCAGCCGCCACGGCAGATGCCCTCGACTGGCCAGCTTGCCCGGCGGAGCCGTCTTGAGCTTGTCGAACTGTTGTTCGGTCCAGTACTGCTGGTTGTCGCGCCGCGTAGGGCGTTTCTTCTTGAGCGCCTTCTTGGCGGCGAGCAGGCCCGGATCCTTGGTATCCTCCGGGATCGACTCGTACTTCTGCCGCCAGCGCAAGATTTTGACATCGTCCTCGTGGGCCAGGGCGTACACGTGGCCTTCGGTATCGAATTGCGGCCGGCCAGCCCGGCCAAAGATCTGGTGCGCCACGCTCGGCTCGATCATCGTCTTTTTGCCGAACGGGCCTTTTAGCAGCGTCGACAGCACCACGCTCCGCGCAGGCAGATTGATGCCGGCCGCCAGCGTTTCGGTGCAGACGGTTACGGCCAGCAGCTTGCGGAGGTACAGGTCCTCGACGATGCGGCGATACCGGGGCAGCATTCCGGCATGGTGCACGCCCACGCCGCGGATCAGAAGCTGCTGGAGCTTGGGACCGACGCCGGTGGTCCAATCGTGCTGCTTGAGCTCCTCGGCCAGTTGTTGCTGCTGCGCTTTGCCAACCAGCGGCTTGCCTTTGAGTTGCTCGGCAACCGTCCAGCATTCGTCGCGGTTGAAGCAGAAGATCAAGGCTGGTGTACGGCGGGTGGCTTCGTCGCCGCTGGCCATTTCCTCGATCAGTTCGTTGAGCAGCAGGTCTTCGACCCAGTGGTAGGTAAGCGGCACGCGCCGTTCGGTTCCTTCCACCAGCTCGATGCTGCGGCCGTGTGAACGCTTCAGCCAGGCGACAAACTCGGTCGAGTTGCCCACCGTGGCCGAAAGCAGCAGCAACCGCACGTGCCGCGGGAGCAGTGCCAGCGACAACTCCCACACGATGCCGCGTTCGCGGTCGTTGAAGCTGTGGAACTCGTCCATGACCACGGCATCGACATCCTCGAACGAGAAGCCTTCGGGATGCAGCAGCCGGTTGAGCAGAATCTCGGCCACTACGACCAGGATCCGCGCATTGGGGTTCACCTTGCGGTTGCCGGTGACCAGGCCGACGTCGTCGGCCGAGAAGCCCCAGCGGACGGCATTGGCCTGCATTTCGGCAAACTTCTGTTCGGTGAGCGCGATCAGCGGCGTGGTGTAGTACGCGATACGGCCCGTATGCAGCGCTTCAAACAGGGCCGCCTCGGCGATGACCGTTTTGCCGGTGCCTGTGGGCGCGCACACCAACACACCCTGCTCGCTGGTGAACCAGGCCAGCAGGGCCTCTTCCTGCACCGGGTAAGGCTGGTAGGGAAGCTGCTCGAGGTAGCGTTCGGCGAGCTCGTCGCGGGTGAGTTGGCTGTGCGGCATCCGTTTTCGCGGGTTCGTGACGCGGAGCGGTTGATCCATGCAGGGAAGGGGGGCGGCACGCTCCGGCGGGAACCATCCCCGCGACGTGCAGCCCTTTCGGCCTGTGGCATCTTATCACGAAGGCCGCGCGCTTTCCGGGGGGAATCTGCCAGGGAGATATGCACTGAGAGACGACGGCCCTCGCGTGCTTGGGGTTGGTGATGTGCCACTGAATGCGGCGGATACCCGGTACAAAGCTTTCGTCGCAGAACTCTTTACGGCATCCTCAAGCGGCCTGGCGACCATGTGGGGAAGCACCGTCGAGAGCTTCGCGGTCCTTTGCTCCAACGAAAGCATGGAACAGATCACATCGGCCCAGGTGTAGCCCACCGCGGCAGTCTCGAAGTACACCACACAGCCGGGGATATCTTCGTCGGGGTAGCAGCGAAACTCCGTCGGCACGCACTCAAACTGGGCAACCACGCGGTCCAGCAGCTTCAGCGTCTTGGCTTCATTCTGGGCCACGCGCCACAGCATTCAGTGACAGGTTGCGTTCATCGATCCCAGCGTTGGTTACTTGTGCTGGCAGGGTTGCCATTTCGGCACGCGGTGGGGCATTTTTGCCTGTTGGGACGGCAATTTTGGCGGTTACCATGATCACAGGATGCTATGTTTCAGCTGCGGTAGCGGTTGTCACGGCGCAATTTGCTCGGAGTAACCGCGTGCAAGGTTTGGATTTGCCAGGATTGGTCTCATGACGAACAGCGACGCCTCACGGCCCGCCGACGTAACCTCGTCCAGTTGTGATGCCCTGGTCGTGGGCGCCGGGCCGGTCGGTCTGACCATGGCCCTGGAATTGAGCCGGCTGGGGCTGGCGTGCCGCATCATCGACAAAGCGGCCGCGCCCACCGACAAGTCCAAGGCCCTGGTGTTGTGGGGACGTACGCTGGAGCTGCTCGAAGCATCGGGCGACGTCCGGCAGGACTTCTTCGCGGCCGGCCGCACGGCAGCATGCATCAGCATCTACAGCGGCGATCGGCGGCTGGTCCATGTGCCATTCCATCGCGACGATACCGCTTATGCCCAGGCCCTGATGATCCCGCAATCGGCCACGGAGCGGATCCTCGCCGAACGGGTGGCGGCTCGCGGCGTCCACGTGGAGCGGCAAGTTGAACTCGTCGAAATGGCCGAGCGCGGCGATCACGTGTGGGCGGTTCTCCAACGCCCCGATGGCAGCCGCGAGGAAGTGCGGTGCCGTTGGTTGCTGGGGTGCGACGGTGCCCACAGCACCTGCCGCAAGCAACTTGGGATCGAGTTCGCCGGGAAGTTCGAGCCCAACGACTGGATTCTGGCCGATGTCCATATCGAGGGCCCGCTGAGCCACGACGAAGTTACCCTCTATTGGCACACGCTGGGGCTGGTCGCGTTCTTTCCCATCGGGACGGAAGATCGTTTCCGCATTGTGACCAACGTGGGGCTGGCAGAGTCGCAAGACAAACCGGCCGATCCCACGCTGGAAGAGGTGCAGACCGAGCTCGATCGACGGGGACTGAGCCAGTTCCGCGTGCACGATCCCGTGTGGCTGGCCGGGTTCCGCATCCACGAGCGCAAGGTGAACGAGTACTTTCGCGGCCGGGTATTTCTTGCCGGCGATGCCGCGCACATTCACAGCCCTGCCGGCGGCCAAGGCATGAACACCGGCATGCAAGACGCCTTCAACTTGGCCTGGAAGTTGGCGCTGGTGCATCGCGGGCTGGCGAAAGAATCGCTGCTGGCCACGTATCATGCCGAGCGGAACGCCGTCGGCGAGATGGTGCTCAGCAACGCCGGCAAGATGACACGACTGGCCACGATGCGCAACCCGCTGTTGCAGTTCATCCGCAACCAGGTGTTCGAGTTCGCGACCCAGTTCGACGTTGTGCAGCAGCGGGCGATCGCCACCTTGACCGAACTGGCGATCAGCTATCCTGATAGCCCCTTGAGTGGTGCGAGTGCCGGCCGGGCCTGGTCGGGGGCGGTTGAAGCGGGGGACCGGTTGCCCGATGCCATCGTGAAACGCGTCGACTCGGGCCAGGAAATCCGGCTGCATTCGTTGATGGATCGCAATTCGCACGTGTTGCTGCTCTTGCCGGGTAGCGAAGCAGGCGACGGAGATGCCTTGCAGCGGCTGCGGTCGGAAGTGGAACCGGTGCTCAAGCGGTTCGCCGCCCAGGTGCTGGCGATTGCCATTCTGCCTGACGGCGACGACTCCGGCAGCGCCGCCGGCACCGAAACATCCACGGTCATCGACCACCGGGGCGAAGTGCGGATTCGGCTAGGGCTCCGCGGCGACGCCGTGGCCCTGGTGCGGCCCGACGGCTATTTGGGCTTCTTGGGCGACGACCGCAGCGGGGCCGTCCTGGCGACGCACCTGGAGAAGTACCTGGTGCCTGTAGGCTAGGCTTAGGGCACGTGCGCAATCGCGTTTGACGTTCGAACTGCGTGTGGACGTGGCCTTGGTGATGCGCCCCCCTCGGCTGGCCCCGTTTAACGGTGGCGGCGAATGCACTATAATTGCGGCCTCTCGATGTTGTCTTTGCCATCCATCGCGCTGGTGCCGCATGGAACGGCCGCCCGCGCTTCTTGGTGGCGGCCTCTTTCCTCCCGCCGGCGCCTGATACCGCGGCCGCGCCATGACCGACGAGCGTGCAATCCAACCCGTGGGAGCCATCAACGCCGAGATTCGGCCGCCTGGCTCCAAGAGCATCACCAATCGTGCCTTGATCTGCGCGGCCCTGGCCGCGGGGCCCTCGCGGCTCACCGGTGCCTTGGACAGCGAAGACACCCGGGTGATGATCGCCGCCTTGCGGGCGATGGGGATCGACGTGCGGGCGGAACCGACGCCTGAGACGCTGCGGGTGCAGGGCTCGGGAGGTGCGATCCGTGTGCCGCAACCGCTGGATCTGTACATCGCCAACAGCGGTACCAGTATCCGGTTCCTCACGGCCATGGTGGCCACCGCCCAGGGCGAGTTCCGGCTCGACGGTACGCCACGTATGCGCGAACGGCCGATTGGCGACTTATTGCATGGGCTGCGGCAACTGGGGGCCGACGTATCGTGTGCCGCCAACGAGGGCTTTCCGCCGGTGATCGTACGTGCCGCCGGCTTGCCGGGCGGAAAGGCGGTGATCCGAGGCGACGTCTCCAGCCAGTTCTTGAGCGGGCTGTTGATGGCGGCCCCCAATGCCCAGGCCCCGGTCACCATCGAGATCGAAGGCGAACTGGTTTCGCAGCCCTACGTGGATATGACGCTGGCCGTGATGCGGTCGTTTGGCGTCGGCGTCGAGGTGACGCTTGAGCCACGGCGTCAATATCGCATTGCTCCGGCTACCTACCAGGGCGGCGAATATGAGATCGAGCCCGATGCCTCCGCCGCCAGCTATTTCTTCGGCGCGGCCGCGGTGACGGGCGGCCGGGTGAAGGTGCGCGGTCTATCGCGCAATAGCCTGCAAGGTGACGTTGCCTTCGTCGAAGTGCTCGCCAAGATGGGCTGCGAAGTCACCTACGAGGACGACGGTATTGTCGTTCAGGGACGGCAGCTGCGTGGCGTTGATGTCGATATGAACGCCATCAGCGATACAGTGCAGACGCTGGCGGCCGTGGCCCTGTTTGCCGAGGGCACCACCCGCGTACGCGGCGTTCCCCACATGCGGCACAAGGAAACCGATCGCCTGGCCGCTCTGGCGATCGAACTTCGCAAGCTGGGGGCCGAAGTGGTGGAACTTCCCGACGGGCTCGACATCACGCCGGCCCCGCTGCGGCCCGCCGCCATCGATACGTACGACGACCATCGCATGGCGATGAGCCTGTCGCTGGTGGGGCTGCGGTCGCCGGGCGTGGTGATCCGCGACCCGGGATGCGTGGGCAAGACGTACCCCAATTACTTTGACGACCTGGCCAAGGTTACGGCCACTGCCGGTTAATGATGGCTCGGCCGAATTGCGGCACACGATGCCAGAACACGGTGTACTGCCGCGTGAGGGCATTAGCTGGGGACGGGGACTTCGTCGACCATCCGCTCGATTTGTTTCTCGGCCGCTTCGCTGCTGCCGCTGTGCAAAAAGCCCTTGGGGATGACGCGGTGGGCCAGGACCGGCACGGCCAGCCGTTTGACGTCGTCGGGCGTGACAAAGTCGCGGCGTTCGAGCAGAGCTAGCGCCTGGCAGGCCCGGGCGAGTGCCAAGGTCGCCCGGGTGCTGATGCCGGCCAGGAACTCTTCACTGTTGCGGGTGGCCGCGGCAATATCGAGCAAGAAGTCGTGGATGGCGTCGTCAATCCGCACTTCGCGCGTGGCCCGCTGTAACAAGAGCACCTGCTCGCAATCGAGTACCGGCGTCAGTTCGTCGACCGGTTCACCGTACTGGTGACTGGTGAGCACGCGGCGTTCGTCCTCGCGGTCCGGGTAGCCGACCTTGGTCCGCAGCAGGAACCGGTCGAGCTGACTTTCCGGCAGCGGATAGGTGCCTTCGAATTCAAACGGGTTCTGCGTGGCGATCACCATGAACGGCTTGGGGAGCGGATGCGTGACGCCGTCGGTGGAAACCTGCCGGTCGCTCATGGCTTCCAGCAGGGCGCTTTGCGTGCGGGGCGAGGAGCGGTTGATTTCGTCGGCCAGGACGATGTTGGCGAAGATCGGCCCGGCGGTGTAAACGAACTCGCCGGTGCGGCTGTTGAAAATGTTGCCGCCGAGAATGTCGCTGGGCAGCAGGTCGGGCGTGAACTGGATGCGGCAGAAGCTACCGGCCACGCTCTTGGCGAGTGCCTTGGCGATGAGGGTCTTGCCGACCCCCGGCACGTCTTCCAACAGCACATGTTCACCTGCTAGCAGTGCTACGATACACAACCGCACCACGTGGGGCTTACCGAGCACCACGCTGGTCATGTTGCGTTCGAGTTCGGCCAGCAACTCCTGTACGTTAGTTGACATCCGGTCACTCATTCGCTGCTCGTTTTCCAGGTCTGGATGCGGATTTGCGTTCCGCCGCGTTCGTCCTGGCAGGTGGTTTCCATCGTAGCCCGCTGATTTACGGCAGGTCCAGTCCTAGCAGACAGAAAACCCGGCGACCGCACCGCCCGCGCACAGGCTGGCTTTCCAGGCAAACTGGCGCGATTGGCGAAACCGTGGGTGGTGATCCTGCCAGGTTGGATGAAACCTCAACCTGGCCGTGAAGGGCCGCGCGGCAGCGCACCAAGCGGTGAGGCCCCGCCGGCTCGTGCCGTGTCGTTAACAGGGGGCAGCGACGTTGGTTAGGTTATATTGATAGCAGACGGTTTGACGGGCGTGTTGAAACGGTCGTCCCCAGGCACCCACCTTTTCGCTTTACCGGAGAAGTTTGCGATGGAAGCGCTGATCGGAGTGCTGATCATTCTGGCAGTGATCTACTTGATCAACGCGGTCGTCGCGCGGCTGATGCTGGGCGACTGACGTCCGCCAACTCGCCCGGCCGCGGCAGCCTGCGCCGCGGCCGCGTTTCTCCGGATTTAGTTCCCAAATAGGCGGTTCTGCCCATCGGGCTTCAACTTCTTGCCGGTGGGGCTGAGACCCAGGTGTTCGTAACCCTCGGGCGTGACCTTGCGGCCGCGGGGCGTGCGGATCACCAGGCCTTTGCGCAGCAGGAACGGCTCGACGTCGTCGACCAGCGTATCGGCCGAGGCGTTCATCGTGTGGGCCAAAGCTTCCACACCGACCGGCCCACCATGGAAACGGCGAATGATCGTCAGCAGGTAGTTGCGGTCCTGCTCATCCAGCCCCAGCGAGTCAATCTTGCGCATGGACAGAGCGGCCAGGGCGACGTCTTTGGTGATATGGCCGTGCGGTGTTTCGCTGGTCGCGTAGTCGCGCACCCAGCGGAGGTGATTGTTGGCCACGCGTGGCGTGCCGCGGCTGCGGATGGCGATCTCGTAAGCGGCATCGTCATCGAGCCGGGTGCGGAGCTTCGCCGCGTTGCGCCGCACGATCTCGGTCAGTTCCTCGTCGCTGTAGAAGTCCAAGTGTTCGCGGATCAGGAACCGGTCGCGCAGCGGTGCCGAGAGCATTCCGGCCCTGGTGGTGGCGCCGATCAGCGTGAACGGCTGCAACTGCATGTTGATGGTGCGGGCGTTGATGCCTTCGCCCAGCACAATATCGATCCGGAAATCCTCCATGGCCGGGTAGAGGAACTCCTCAACCGACTTGGAGATACGGTGGATCTCGTCGATGAATAGGACCGAGCCGGCCTCGGCGTTGGTGAGGTACGGCATCAGGTCTCGCGGCGCATCGAGGGCGGCGCCGCTGGCGATTTGCAGGCTAACGCCCAGGTCGGCCGGAATCACCGTGGCAAACGTGGTTTTGCCCAGCCCTGGCGGACCGTCAAAGAGGATGTGGCCCAGCGGTTCACCACGGATCTTGGCGGCATTGACCGCGATCGCAACGCGCGCGGCCACTTCCTTCTGGCCCACCATTTCGCTCATGCGGCGAGGGCGCAATCCTTCGAAGTCGTCGTCGCCGGAGTGAGGACTGGTAAGAATCGGTTCGCGGCTCATCGCTGGGCGTTCTGGTCGATTGAGGTACGAAAGTTCAGTGGTGGGAATTATACCAGAACCTTCGCACGCGTTGGACGCCAGCCGCGGCAGGGATCGTCCGCGACCGAGCGGCCAAGATCACACCCAAACGCGGAGTGCTCAATCTGGCCCATTACCCAGCAATGGCGTGCCCAAATCGCAGTGTCGCATCCTCGAAGCGGCCCAAGCTGGCGCGGCACGCTGGCCATCGGCAGCGATGGATCCATTGTGATGCCGCCGCGCATACACCAATGTGCTCGGCGAAGCTGCGACGCCCTACCAGCGCCGGCCGCAATTACGGCGTAGAACGAGCGCAGGTGGAGGAGTACGCACTTGGCGCTTTACATGGAAGCGCGCTTGCGCGAGAGCAACTCAATCAGCGAGTTCGCACGACGAAGGATACTGCTGGAGGATGCGGCACCGTCATCGGCCTCGGGCTGATCGGTGGCCATGAACTGGCCGTGACAGTGTTGGCACGCAACCCGCCGCCCCATGTACTCCACACGGATTTCCAGCCGACGTCCGCACGTCGGACATTCCTGCACGAAGTAGGTTGCTTGAGACATGATGGTCTCCCTACAGAGAAGGGGGCCAGGCTACCTTGCCAAGCGCACTCAATCTAAGGCGCGAAGGTCCTAAGATCAAGTACAGACGGAGCTTTGGGGCCGTAAATCCCAAAAATCGATTGCCTTGCGAGAAGTGGTTTTTGTCAGGAAAGCGTCACGGCAGTTCCGGAAGCAAAGCGACGAGCTAAGCAGTCCCCTGCGCCCACCGGCTGCAATGGCTATCGCCGAACGTGACGTACCCTACGCGAACGGGGCGACAAGGTGTTGGGGCCCGTCGGCACATGCGCGGCCAAAGATGAGGGACCGCGATCCAAGTAAAAAAGCAGGGGCCTTCAACGTGCCACATCCACATTGGCACGGTGGGATGGCCAGGGGCAAAACAACCACCCCACCTCTGACGTTGAAGGCCCCGCGGGCCAGTCTTAACGGATTGTCGGCTCTTATAGGCAAACATAATGCCAGATTGCCGCAGAGGCCGACGATGTATTCTGCAACTTACTTTGATACAAGGTGTTGCAGAAAGCGAAAAAAGTTCTGTCTCAAATTGAGGCAGCGCAAGCGTGAAGCGCCCGCGCGCAAATTTACAATACAACTGCCTAAAGTTGCATCGGTTCGGTCGCTGCGCGACCAACCTGGCAGTTTTGCGCTGTGTCAGTCGCAACTCTTGATGAGTAAGTCAGTTGCGTTTGTCGACGGGGGGCGCTACGGCTTGGCGTCTCAACTTGAAACACTCTCTGCTAGCGTAGAGGGTGTTTTCACAGGAGGCAGTCGCCTGCCGGATACAATGCCACCCCAGTTTGGGTGGCTATCTGTTTATACGCTCGGAGAAGCCGCGAGGTTTCTCCAGGACGCGCCTTTTGCACGAATTTATTCGCAGCCACTATTCCCGGCCGCCTGGTGGAGGGCCTTATCCTCCATCCATTCACACGTCGAATAAGCACTTGTTCATGGATCGCGTGATTTTGCGCGGTTTTCGGGAAGCCGTTGCCGCCTGCCCCGGCGAATCACGCCACAGGGCAGCAGATGCAACGCGGCCGACCCTAGGGGGCGAGGCGATGCATGCCCGCAACAGCACGCCTCAACAGAATGATTTGCTGCAAGCCGCTCTAGCGCTGCTGAGGGTAATCCGCTAGAATCCCCCCAGTCTTCAGGGCGCACCCGCTCCACCAGCAGGGGGACTTGCCGGGGGCGGGGGCATGGTGCCCAGGATGACGGAGGCGTTAGTTTGGGCAGTCGTGGGAGGAACGGACGGATGCCACGGAAACGGTACTCGACGATCCTGGCGGTTTGGTTGTCGGCCATCTTGGGGCTGTGGGCCGCAACGGCTGCCGCTCAGGAGGCTGCTGGACCTCGCTTCCTGGTCAAGCTCAGCCCAACCGTGGCCGAGGGACCGGTGGCTGGGCGGCTGTTCGTATTTCTCACCCAGCGCGAGAACCATACGCCCATCGAAGGCCCCGACTGGTTCCGTCCGGAGCCGTTCTTCGGCATCGACGTGGCCGAGTTCCGCCCCGGGGAAGTAGTGCCTGTGGACCATCGGGCCGATGGTTTCCCCGGTCCCACCACGAAATTGCCGCCTGGCCGTTACCGCGTGCAGGCCATCCTGGATTTCGACCACGATTACGCCAAGCCGGCCGACGGCGTGGGCAATCTCTATAGCCAGGTTTATGAGGTGGAGGTCGGCCCGGGCCGCGATATCCGCCTGACGCTTGATCGAGTGGTCGAGGAACGGCCGTTCCGCGGCAGCCGCTGGCTGCACGAAGTGGTCATTACCAGCAAGATGCTGTCCGACTATCACGGCCGCGACGTCATGCACCGCTGTGCGGTGATCCTGCCCCGCTCGTATTACGACGAGCCTACCCGCAGCTATCCCACGATCTACATCATTCCCGGTTTCAGTGGCAGCCACCGCCAGGCCGAGGTCTATCGCGACGGCGTACAACCGCTGGCCGAGAACGAAGAAGAGTTTATCCGCGTGATGCTCTCAGGCCAGTGCAAATGGGGCCACCACGTTTATGCCAATAGCGCGACCAACGGCCCCCAAGGCGACGCCCTGGTCCAGGAACTGATTCCCTACATCGACGCCAACTTCCGCACCATTCGCCACTCGGGGGCACGCTATCTCAACGGCCACAGCTCGGGCGGCTGGTCGAGCCTGTGGTTGCAGGTGAATTACCCGGATACCTTCGGCGGGGTCTGGTCGACCGCGCCCGACCCGGTGGATTTCCGCGACTTCCAGAACGTCAACCTGTACGCCAACCCGCCGCAAAGCCTGTATTTCGACGAACAAGGCAACCGTCGGCCGCTGGCTCGCAGCAATGGGCAGGTGCTGCTGTGGTACGACGCGTTTGCCCACATGGACGACGTGATCAAGCGGGGCGGGCAGTTACGGTCGTTTGAAGCCGTGTTCAGCCCCTTGGGCCCCGATGGCGAACCGCTGCGGCTGTGGGACCGCAAGACCGGCCGCATCAATCCGGAAGTCGCCCGGGCGTGGCAGAAGTACGACATCCGCCTGATCCTGGAACGGAACTGGGATCGCCTGGGGCCCAAGCTGCAAGGCAAGCTGAACATCTTCACCGGCAGCGAAGACACCTTCTACCTGGAAGGGGCCGTGATCAAGCTGGCCGAAACGCTCCGGCGGCTGGGCAGCGACGCCGTGGTGGAAGTGGTGCCCAACGCCGACCATTCCACGCTGCTCACGGTCGACTTGTACCGTCGGATCCGCGCCGAGATGAGCCAGTCCTTCCGTACCTGGTCCAACGAACAAGCGCAGCGGCGGGCTCCGGTGCGGCAGTAAGACGTGCGGAACTTGTGGGGTGTTGTGGCTCAGAGGCACTCGGCTGATCAAGCCTGGGCGGGCGATAGTGCGCTTCGTATCCTAGAGGCAAGTGCCGGCGGGGCAACGGGCCGTTTCCGCCCCGCGATTTCGAACCAAGTGGCATGGCGTTGTTGACTCCACCCGAAGATTCGCGTTCCACAGCGTCCCAAGGAGCCGGCAAGGGACGGCCGCACACGCCGCATGCCCCGACGGTAGCGGGCATGTCTGAATCAGCTACCGCGACCGCTTCGGCCCCAACGCCGCATGCCGCCATGCCGAAGAATCTTTTCTGGCGGCGAAACGCCTTCTGGCCGATGCTCGTTGGCGGAATCCTGCTGTGGGCGGCGCTGCCGCCACTGGGCTGGTGGCCGCTGGCGTGGCTGGCTCCGCTGCCATGGGCTTGGCTGATCGCGCTGCCGCAACTGCCGGCTAGCGACAACGCACAGCGCAAAGCCGGGCGAATCGTCCGGTGGATGCGGCTTAACCGCCCCTATGGCCAGATCTACTGGGCCGGCTTCTGTTTCTGGTTGGCCACGTTCTACTGGCTGACCCTGCCGCATTGGGCCGGCGTCTTTGGCTGGCTGGCGCTCGCGTGGTATGTCGCCTTTTACTTTCCCGGCTTTATCGGCGTGGCCCGGCTGCTCAAGCATCGTTGGAGCGTGCCAGTTCCCCTGGCGGCGGCCATTGCCTGGACAGCATGCGAGTACGCCCGAGGGCACGTGCTGGGCGGATTCACGATGGCCAGCCTGGGACACACTCTGTACCCCTGGATCCCCGTGATCCAACTGGCCGATGTGCTGGGGGCTTACGGCATCGGGTTTCTGTTGATGCTGGCCGGGGCCACACTGGCGTCGGCGCTACCCAATCCTTGGTTGCCTCGTCCAACCGCAGAGCAGCCGGCCGTTGCAGCGAGCAGCGGCCATGGTCGATGGCTTGGTGTGGCATGGAGCCGCGTGGCCATCGCGGTGGCGATCGTGGCTGCCATGTGGGGCTACGGATACGCTCGATTGCAACAGACTTGGGAGCAGCCCAGCGAGAAGGTGCGCGTGGCCCTGATCCAGGGCTGCTTCGATACAACGTTTTCGCCCGATCCTGGCCGCTCGCACCGCATTTACGAACGCTACCTGGAACTATCGACCCAGGCACTGGAGCGGTACGACAACGTCGATTTGGTCGTTTGGCCGGAGACGATGTTCGGACCGCCCTATTTCACGTTCGATCCGGACGCCCCGCCGCCGGAAGGGCTCACGCTGGAAGAGTTCCACGCCGAGCGCGATCGGTTCCTGCAAGGCCAGCGAGCGTTGCTGCGCTACACGCTCCAGCGATTAAAGACGCCGCTGCTGGCCGGTGTGAATGTCGATCACTTCGGCCCAGAAAAGCGGGAGGACTTCAACGCCGCCATCCTGTTTGACCGGCGGGGCGAAGTCGTGGCCCGCTACGACAAGATGCACCCGGTCATTTTCGGCGAGTACGTGCCGCTGGGCGATTACTTCCCCTGGCTGTACGAACTTTCGCCGATGCGCGACGGGCTCAGCGCCGGCAAGGCTCCCCAGGCCATGCGGGTGGGGGGACTGACCTTCGCTCCGAGCATTTGTTTTGAAAGCCTGTTGCCGCAGTTGATCCGCCGTCACGTGGTGGAGCTGACCGACGGCGGTCAAGAGCCCGACGTCTTGGTGAACGTCACCAACGACGGCTGGTTTTATGGCTCCAGCGAGCTGGACCTGCATCTGATCTGCGGCGTGTTCCGGGCGGTGGAGTGCCGCAAGCCGATGTTGATTGCCGCCAACACCGGCTTTTCGGCCTGGATCGATCAGCACGGCCGCATCATTGCCCAAGGTCCGCGGCACGCTGAGGGCGAGATCCTGGCTGAGGTCGGCTCGCACCGCGGCCTGTCGCCGTACATGCGGTATGGCGATTGGCTGGCGGCCTCGTGTCTGCTCGTCGCTTTGGCCACACTGGCTGCAGCTACCGGTGCCGCCTTCCTGCGAGCGAGACGAGACCGCCAAGCCTTGGCCGGGTGATCGCTGGCAAGTACGCCGCGGTTGTCGTCGGTGAGCAGCTCCGGAACCGATCGACGTTGTAACCACGGCGCCGCCAAGCGACGGCCAGCCGTTCGCCATGGCGGTCAGGAGAAAACCACCGCCAGGGTTGTCAGAAGCAGGCCGATGAAAAAGATCGCGGTCAGGATGCCGAAGATGCTCGCGGCCATCACGTAGTCATCTCGCTCCATCTGTTGCCACTGCGCGGGGCTGAACCGCTGCATCCACCACGGTTGATTGGGCCCCGGGGCTGGTGCCGGGCTGGGCACCGTGGTGTCGGATCGGCCCACCGTTTGAGGCGGGCGTGTGTCAAACGTCTTCTCTGGAGGGAATGACGCAGCGCTGCTGGGCGTGTGCGTTGGCTGGTTGGTGACAGGGGCCATGCTTGGCTCCTCAATCTGCTCGGCAATTCAACACGTGTGCGGCCAGGTACGGGATCGATCTGGCGGCGATCGTCGGCGATCTGCGCACACGCGAACCCTTCTAGGCAAGCGTCATACCAACCGCCGGTACTTGGTGGTCGGGATTACCTGGGCCAGTTGGCGTTCCGCGCCGCACCGTAATTGAACACGCAAGAAATCGGCAGATTTTCGCCGGCGCGGCCTCGTTGGTGGCGCGTAAAGGCGGCCGCGAGGTGCCGCGGTTTTCTGTGCGGCGTTTCTGCTGGTTGGTCGCGCCAAAAATCTCTGCCCGCACGGTTGTGTCGGAACCGCACGCTCTTTAGCACGCAGCTCATGCTGGTTGCTCGGACACCAGGCAGGTCAGCTCGTGGGGGCACACGCTTAGGGGGCTGCCAGTGCAAGCTAACCGTCCGGCGGCAGAAGGTTAGGGGAATAGGTAAGCAAAAATCACGGCGATATCAGAAGTTCCATCCCTGCCGGAGGTATGGCGCACAAGTTGCACAATGGTTGGGTGGAGCGAGAAGGGGCCTGCCGGTGGCGCGGAACTCCAGGCAGCAAGACCAACTAAGGGGTAACACTAGCACAGGAGGAGCAGGCAACGCCTCGCCGCCTTCAGGAGGAGACGTCATGAACGTCATCGAGTATCTCAAGGCAAAGAATGTGCCCTACGAAGTGCTTGAGCACCCGCATGCGGTGGGAGCCCGGGAATTGGCCCATACTCTCGACGTTCCGTGCGAGAAGATCGCAAAGACCGTCCTGCTGCGGGCCGATCGAGGGTTCGCCTACATCCTTGCGGTTTTGCCCGGTGACCGCCGCGTGGATCTGGAACGGGTCAGCCGCGCCTTGGCCGGCGCACGGCTTGAGCTGGCCACCGAGGAAGAGATCGATCTGCATTGCCCAGATTGCGCTCCCGGTGTCCTGCCTCCGTTTGGCTCGGCCTACGACATGGAAACCCTGGTCGATGCCTCGCTGATCTGCGACGGCCACATCGTCTTCCCGGGAAACAATCGCACGGAAGCCATCCGGATGAAGTACGAGGATTACGCCAGCATCGAGCATCCGCTGGTGGCACACTTCGCTGTGGACGATCACGTGGTCCACGCCAACTAGTGCGGGAGCGGCATCACACCAGATTGTCGGTGTGGGCTACCCCCCCAAAAAAAGAGAGCGCGCCGCGTGCACGGCGCGTTTTTGCATTCTATCGGAACTGCTCGGCGACGCTGGCGGCCGGCCGCCGGGGCTTACTCGTACTTCAACAGGCTGAACGGTTGGTAAGCGGCAATCCGCTCGGCGCCCTTGAGGCCCGTCAGTTCGATCACGAAGGCACAGCCGGCGACATTGGCCCCACACTTCTCGACCAGCTTGCAGCAGGCTTCGATCGTGCCGCCGGTGGCGAGCAGATCGTCGACCACCAGCACGTTCTGGCCCGGCGCAATGCCGTCGATGTGGATTTCCAGCGCATCGGTGCCGTATTCCAGCTCGTAGTGGAAGGCGTGCGTGTCGAACGGCAGCTTGCCCGGCTTGCGGACCGGCACAAAGCCGACGCCCAGTTCCAAGGCCAGCGGAGCGGCGAAAATGAAGCCCCGCGCCTCGGCCGCGGCCACGGCGTCCAGCGGCTGCCCCCGGTAATGGTCGGCCAGAATCGTCACCGCCTGGCGGAAAGCGGCGGCGTTGCGGAGCATCGGCGTGATGTCGCGAAACAGGATGCCCGGCTTGGGGAAGTCGGGAATGCTGCGGACGTAGTCGGCAAGGTCGAGCGTCGTCGTCTGGCTCATCGGACGATGGTTCCCCTCAAGGATCGAGTTTGCAGGCTACCCAAACTACTCCAAACGGGGCGGCGAGCAAACACCGGCTGCCGCGTGCTTGCGCGCGGCGGCGACCACATACGACGCGGAGCCGGCGACGCTGGGCATGCTGCCTGGGGTTACGACAGGCTGAGGGAGTATACCTCGGGGCCGGCGTGCTGCGTTACCACCATGCCAAAAAGCGTGAAGGCGTTGGCGTCGTAGATCCGCACCGGCAGAATCTGCCCGATCAACCGCGGGTTGCCGTCGAACACGGCAATGCGATCGCACATCGTGCGGCCGGTGAGCTGAATCAGTTGGCCATGCTCATGGTTGTGCCCGGTGTCGTCGCAGCCGCAGTCGGAGCCACAGGATCCGTTGCCCTGGTTGGCCGTGGCCTGACCGATGATGGGCAAGCTACCATCGGCCCCCAGGTTGACGGGCGCAGGCTCGTGCGTCCGGTGCTGCTTGGCCGCCCGCTTGCTGGGGCCCTCGACGAGGATCTCGACCTCGCGGCCGATAAACGGCTGGTTGTCTTCCTCGCTGATGCGGTTCTGGATAGCCAGCAGGTCGTTGTTGCGGCGCTTTTTGACTTCCTCGGGCACGTCGTCCTTGTACAGCTCGTAGCCCTTGGTGCCCTCGCGCGGGCTGTACTTGAAGATGAAGCTGTTCTTGAAGCGGCAGTCTTCCACCAGCCGCACGGTCTGCTCGAAGTCTTCCTCGGTTTCGCCGCAGAAGCCCACGATGAAGTCGCTGGTGACCGCGCAGTCGGGGATGGTCTCGCGGATGCGGGCCATCATCTCGCGGTACTCTTCCACCGTATAGAGCCGCTTCATCCGTTCCAGGATGCGGTTGGAGCCGCTCTGGGCGGGCACGTGCAGGTAGCGGCAGATCTTGGGCAGGTCGCGGACGGCTTCCAGCACGTCCTGCGTCATGTCCTTGGGGTAGTTGGTCACAAACTTGATGCGGTCGATGCCTTCGACATCGTGCAGCATCGCCAGCAGATCGGAGAACCGCGTGGTGCGTTCACCGGCGCGGTGCCGATAACTGTTCACCGTCTGGCCCAGCAGCGTGATTTCGCGGCAGCCTTCGGACGCCAACTGACGGGCCTCGGCCAAGATCTGTTCGGGCGGGCGGCTTTGCTCAGGGCCGCGGACCTTGGGCACGATGCAGTAGGTGCAGAACTTATCGCACCCGATCATGATCCGCACGTACGCCTGGTACGGCGTGGGGCGCATCTCGGGATCGCGGAGCGGATCGTAGCTCTCGAAACTGCTGGCGACCTCGGTCCGCGTGCCCGCCTTGCGATCGAGGCTGACTTCCAGTCGCGGTTGCCGGTCCTTGGCGACCTGCTCGATCAGGTCGGGCACCTGGTGAAGCTGGCCGGGGCCCACCACCAGATCGACGAACGGTGCCCGTTCGAAAATCTGTTTCTGATGGTTCTGCGCCATGCAGCCCAAGACGCCGATCACCTTGTGCGGATGATGGGTCTTGGCGTGCTTGAGCCGGCCCAGGGCGCTGTAGATCTTATCCTCGGCGTGCTGGCGGACGCTGCACGTGTTGAACAGGATGGCGTCGGCTTCGCGGGGGCTGTTGACCAGCGTGTAACCGCGTTTGCGCAGGGCAGCCACGACCAGTTCGCTGTCCAGCATGTTCATCTGGCAGCCAACGGTTTCGATGTACAGCTTCTTCTGCGTGTCCGTGATGGTTCCGCTCCTGGTGTCCGCCATGGCGACCCCGACAAGCCTGCCAATGGACGCGGCGGCGCGGTCGCCAGCCGTCATTGGCTACGCAGTCCTGAAATACCTGATCCCCTAAGGGGGTCCCACCGCCATTCTAACAGCGGCCTGGCGGTCTGCGGAGGCCGGAATCAGCCCGGTTTGCCGGGTATGCCATGGGCGTGTTCGTGCCGGCGGAACAAGCAAATTGCCCGTGGCGGCAAACTGCGCACAGAACTTGGCCCTCTCGTACAAAAGTGTCCACCGGCCGCGCCGTGGGCAGAAAAGCCGGGTGTTTACCGCGCGTGGCACACCGTGCAACTGGCCAGCAGCGTCGAAGTGACCGGCGTTTGGACGGCCGGCCGGGCTGCAACCGCCCCGTCGGCGTGATGGCACAACGTGCAGCATACCTGGCTGGTGCCAAGGCCCAACGCGGCTTGCGAAATGCAGTGGGGCAGGGGGGCCGAGGGCAACTGGCCGGTCAGAGATACCGCATCGCCAGCGGCGCCAGCCTGGGCAAGCAGGTTGTGGGCCGGCTGGCGGGTGGCCGGGCCATGGTTCCCGGCAATGCCGGCCAGTACGAACCCCAGAAGCAGCGCCGCGGCAACCCGCCACCAGGGCAGGGGAGGACTCACATTGAAATCGCGCATCGGCCGCTGCCGCTTGTCACGGCTGGCCGGAGTCACAAGTTCACGCTCGCGATCGAGCCAAGGAGCGTTCGGGCCGGTCCACGTACGGTCCGTAACCGGGAACTGCCAATCGGGCAGGGCATCGTATGCCGCCATGCGCTCTTCGTCCTGCGCGGCCTGGAACAGTTCCAGCGCCGGAGCCAGCTCCTGCTCCAGTTGGCGGCACTGGGGGCAGCGCAGCAGGTGAACAGCCAATGCCCGCTGTTCGGAAGCGGCCAGGGAACCTTCACCCGGCGGGTTGCCAGGGATGCCACCCGTCAGCAACTCGAATACGCGATCGCAGTTCATGACAGATCCCTCGGCACGGTACGAATCTGGCCCTGGTGGCCAGCCTGCCCCGGACGGCCTTCGGACTGCTCGCGCAGGGCGGCGGCCAATTGTGTCAGCCCGGCTTTCACACGATTCTTGGCCGTGCCCAGGCTGCACGACATGGTTTCGGCAATCTCCTGGAAAGTCAGTTGGCCGAAGAACCGCAGCCGCAAGGCGTCGGCCTGCGTCTCTGGCAGCGAGGCCAGTAGCGTTTCCAGCAGTTCGGTGTTTTCCCAGCCCGGCAGCGTCGGCGGAGCCTGCGGCTCGGGGGCGGCGTCCTCAGGTCCCAATTGCGACCAGGGCACCTGAGCTTCGCGGTGCCCCTGCCGCGTGAAGTGCCGGCGGCACAGATTCAGCAGGATCGTCCAGATCCAGGTGCGGAAATTGGCGTCGGGCTTGAACGTATGCCGCGATTTGAACGCCGCCAGGAAGGCTTCTTGAACCAAGTCCTCCGCCAACTCCAGATTACCTATCCGGCTCCACGCCACACGCCGCAGCGGACGCTCGTACCGCTCGACCAGCAGCGCGAACCGTTCGGTCTGTCCCTGTTGGACAGCCCGCATGATCGCGGCGTCGCTGGCGGCCGATTGGATGGGGGCTGGCATCGGGAAGCGGGGAAACGTGGGACGAAACACCAAGCCTGGCAGGCTTGCTCTTAAGGCTAGTGCAACAAGGCAGGGCTCATCGATCGGGTACGTTCCTTATAACCGATGCGGCAGCAACTGCCTAGAAAACGGAGCGATGTATCCGGTTTACCCATCCTCGAAGCTACCGCATTTTGCGACAGGGGCAGGGCAGGGGGGCAGAAGGTTCCTCGGCAACAACAAACTGGTGGGGGGGCGGCGGAGGCCGCCATGGATTTTTTGCCGGGGGGCCTTAGGATGCAGCAGGAAGCCGCATCCCCCCCTGCAACCGCTCTTGCCGACATCATGGCTCGTTTTTCGTTCCCCAAATCGCACCGCTTGCGAACCTCGGCCGAGTTCGACCGGGTGTACTCCTTGCGGCAGCGTGCGGGGGATAACGTGCTGTTGGTGTTCGCGGCGGCCAACGGTTTGCCGCACCCCCGGTTGGGGCTCTCGGTATCGCGAAAAATTGGCAAAGCGCACGACCGTGCCCGGTGGAAACGGCTGATCCGCGAGGCGTTCCGGCTCTCGCAAGAAGAGCTGCCGCCGGGCTTGGACCTGGTGGTGATTCCGCGGCAGGGTGTGGAGCCTTCGCTGCCGGCGATCCAGGGATCGCTGAACTATCTCGCTCGCAAGCTGCACCGGCGATTGCAACGAGAAACGACGTGAACCTGACGACCGATCCCCCCACCGATGCCGCTCACGAGCCGCAGGCCGATGGCGGCCAGTCGCAACAGCACGCCCGCCCGCGACGCTCGCTGGCCGTGCGGATAGCCCTGGCGGTGCTGCGGATCCCCGACTGGCTGATGATCGGCTGGTTGATGATTGGGCTGGTACGGCTTTACCAGATCTTTCTGAGCCCCATCTTTGGGCGGCAATGCCGATTTCACCCCACGTGCAGCCATTATTTCATCGGGGCGGTGAAGAAGGACGGCGCGGTGATTGGAGCGATTCGCGGCGCCTACCGCATTTTGCGCTGCAATCCGTGGTGCCAGGGGGGCTGGGACCCGCCCTAGCGCATAGTGGCAGCCTCGAACGAAGGGGCTGGGCGGATCGGACCGGCGGACGGCTTAGTCGCCGATGATCCAGACGACCGGCTGAGCATGGCTGGGGGCCACCACGGTGTCGTCGGCATGACGACCGGGGGCCACGAGGCCGTCGTCGTTCAAGAAGCAGTGGTCGTTGTCGACCAGGCTGCAGGTCTTGAGGAACTTCACGCGGCCGCTCTCGAAGAGGAAGTTCTGGCCGCTGGAACCGTGGTTGGTGCTGGGCGAGCCGTCCAGATTGCAGCTCGGCGCGTCGGATAAGATCACCGCCAGTTCGCGGCGCAGGTTACGGACCGGCACGTATCGGCCTTCATGCATGTAGCCCAGGCGGTAACCGTAATCGCCGCCGGCTTGTTCCAGCAGCCGGGCCCGTTCCTGGAGGCCCGCGGCGCGGATTTCCTCGATCGTGGGGATGCGGAACTGCTCGTCGCGGTCCCCATTGCCGGGGCATTGCAGATAGCGCGGATCGCGCAGCAGGCCCACGGCCATGAGTTGCGGCGCGTAGCTGCCGGCCGCGGAGAGTGGGCCGACTTCGGGCACGACGGGGAAGTAACCCCCGTGGTCTTCGCTGAAGCGGGCCAGCGCCTGGCCCAGGTGCCGGAGGTTCTCGCGGCACCCGTTCATCTCAGCCGTGAAACGGCTGTAACTGACGGCAGGGAACAGGATCAGCAGCGTGGCACAGAGGATCGAAGCGGCAACGGCCAGGTCTCGCAGCCGCATGGGCTGCTCGCACTCGGCCGAAAGCTCCACGGGCAGCAGACGCGATTCACGCCACACATAATCGCAAGTTCGCCCGACCAGGTCGGGTGGAGGGAGCTCGTCGTCGAGATCGGCAGCCAGCGGGTAAATGGAACGCCGTAGCGATTCCAACTCAGCCCGAAGTTCTGGCTGCCGTTCGATCATCTCCTCAACTTGCAGACGCTCATCATCGTCCAAAGCTCCCAGCAGATAGCCGATCAACTGTTCTCGCTGCTGGCTAGTCATGCCTGTGAGAGATCCGTTTCGCCTAGCGTCTCGTTCAATTTGGTGATCGCGGCGTGCAGCCGGCTCTTGACGGTGCCGACGGGGATGTCGAGCACCTCGGCCGCCTCGCGATACTTGAGACCTTGATAGTAAATCAGGTTAACAGCCGTCTGCAACGGTTGCGGCAGGGCCGCCACCGCCTCGCGCACCTTCTGGCGGTATTCCTGCGACTGCATCTGGTCCTCCGGGGAGGGAACATCCCCCTCGGAGAGCTCCAGCAGGCTCTTCTGCTCGTCGCGGCCGCCGTTGAGGCTCGCCGCCCGGTGGCGCTTATTGCGCCGCTGTGCATCGATCGCCTGGTTGGTGGCGATGGTGTACAGCCACGGACGGAGCCGGCGCCCACGCTCGAACGAATTGCACTTCAGGTGCAATTGCAGGAACGTTTGCTGGAAGGCGTCTTCCGCCAAGGCCGGGTCGCCCAGGTACCGACGGAGATAGCTGAACAACTCGCCCTGGTATCGTTTGACGATTTCTTCGAACGCACGGCGATCCCGATTCTGCCGGTAGCGTTCCAGCAACTCCTCGTCGCTGACCGCAGAGAGCGGCAACGCCGTGTTGCGTTTCGCATCGTAGGTGGATGTAGTAGTCATCGGGTGCCTGATATGGAATACGTGTGATCGGGAGGTTTGGATTGCCAATTTTCCCGCGAAGGCGGCGACATTTTCCGTTGTCGCCCCCGCTGGCCCCACTGTTTCTGCCGTTGCGGCGGCAGCTAGCGGAGCCGGCGAGAACTGGCAGTCCAAAAAGGACGACAGCCCTCTAGTGCAATAGCCGTGCCGAGAGCTGTTTTGGCGGCTGTAGACGGCCGAAAAGCAGGTGCATAAATTTCGCAACGTCTTTATTTATGGGCATTTGAAAAAATAGCCCAAAAATTCTAAAGATGGCCAAATCGACTCGATCCTGGTAGTCCTTACATTGTGTCGTTCAGCCACATTTTGCCAAAAGCCGGTGTGCGAATTCGTACACCCCCCATCTGCGTCGGTGCCTTACCGGGAGGGGCGGTTTCTGACTACGGCACCGACAGCATTTTTCCCTAGGAACGCCCCAGGGAGTACCCGGGGGTTATGGCTCGGGTATCCGGGGGGGGCGCATCGATCCCCCTGAAAGAGGCTATCGCACGTCGTCCAGTGTCCAGTGGCCGTCGATGCAGCGCCAGGTTTCACCCGTGGGGTTCGCATCTTGCAACACCGCCGGCAGGCGGTGCGGGCGGACGTTGTCGTAACAGTGCAGGGCGGCGAACCGGATAATCGACGCCGGAATACCCACCGCTGTGAAGCCGGGGTGCCCGGTCGCCGGGTACGGTCCGCCGTGGTTCATGGCAGGGCTGACGGCAACGCCGGTAGGCATCTTGTCGTTGAGCAGCCGCCCCACCTTGTGCCGCAGCCGCACGGCCAACTGCTGGTAGGCCGGTTCGTCCTTGCCGGCGGTGTCGGAGTAGATGCAGCCGGTAAGGTTGCCTTCTAGTTGATCGATAATGCGTCCTGCCTGGGCCACGTCGTCGGCGATCACCAGCAGCGATGAATTGCCAAAGGCCTCGGTCTGCCAGACGTGCGGATCGGCCAGGAAGGTCTTGCCGTCGATCTGGAGTAGCGTATTGGGGTGGCTGTAGCCCTGCCCGGCGTTAGAGCCTTGGGTGAGCTGCTTGGCCCCGGCTTGTTTGAGCTGGTTGATGGCTTCGCCCAGGTTCTTGGCAACCGCAGCCGAAAGCAGCGTGCCGGCCCGTGCTGCATCGAAACGGGTCACAAGCTTGCTGACAAAGGCATCGGTGGCTTCGCCGGCCAGCAGGATCACCAGGCCTGGGTTGGTGCAGAATTGGCCCGTGCCCATCAGACAACTGGTCTGGAACTCTTCGGCAATTTGATCGCCGCGTTCTTCGATGGCTCCCGGCAGAATGACCACCGGGTTAATGCTCGAAAGCTCCAGGTAGATCGGTTTGCCGGCGGCATCGGCAGCAGCTTTCAGTTTCAGACCGGCGCTGCGGCTGCCGGTGTACCCGGTGGCGCCAAGCCGAGGATCCGACACCAGGCGCTCGCCGTCCTCGTGGCTGGTGCGATACAGCAATTGCACCGTGCCCGGCGGCATGTGCGTTTCTTGGGCAGCGAGCAAAGCTTCTTCCGCGAACAGCCGTGTGGTGCCGGGGTGCGAGGTATTCGCCTTGCCGATCACCGGGTTGCCGGCCGCAATGGCGGCGGCAAAGTCGCCACCGGCCACGCTGTTGAACGCAAACGGGAAGTTGTTCGGCCCGAACACGGCCACCGGCCCGATGGGAGCATAGCAGGAACGGATGCCGCTGGCGGTATCGATCACGGCATGCCGCCACGAGCCGGTGCGGGCTGCCTTGGCGGCCTGACGCAATTGGTTGGTCGTACGCGGCAGTTCGACATCGCGCAGCCGCGGAGAAACGGGCAGGGCCGTTTCTTGATGCGCCATCGCCACCAGTTCTTCGGCGCGTTGTTCAATCCGCTGGGCATACGCTTCCAGGAACTCGGCAATGCGGTGGCCCGGCATCTCGCGGAGCACTTCGAACGCGGCTACGGCCGCATTGAGCGCCGCATCGCAATCGGCCCAGCGGCTGACCGGGTATTCATCGGCCAGCTTCTCACGTGTGGCCGGATTGTCGGCCTGAAAGGTGGACGAAGCGTCGGCATCACGCCATTGGCCGGCAATCAATACAGGACGTGCCATGTTGCATCCTTATTGGGTTAGTCGGCGCAGCGGCTGCGCAAACGCAGCCGCCCACCGGAAAGCATCTTAAGACCTATTAAGATCGAAGTGTTCCCGCAGTGTAGGAGACGCCTACGGGGGCATCAAGAAACGCGGCCCAGCTCGCCGCCGTTGCGCAGCATCACACGGAAGGCGATCATGCTACGCACCAGCAGCAAAGTGAACCGGATACTCGTTACGGCTGACTTGCTGTGCCGTCCGGCTTACCCAATACCTGCTCAAACAGTTCGTATGCTTTGAGCCGCATGGCTTCCGGGAAATCGTGGTCGCAGTCAGGATGCTCAACGACCAGGCGATCCGGCTTGCCGTACAGGCGATAGATCGGCAGCGCCGCGGCGACCACGCGGTCTACGCTATCGGCCTTGAAGTTGCCGTCGTGCAGCGGCGCGGAGATGAACACATGCCGCGGCGCCAATGCCCCGATCAGTTCGTGAAAGTCGAAGGGGATTTCTTGCAGCCGACCACGGTAATCGGCCAGACGTGGCATACAGCGATACTGTGTCCAGCCGGCACCGGGACGCCAAACGCGATCGGCGCCACCGTAGTAATCGAGAAAGGAATCCAGCCCACAACTGGAGACGACGGCGACCAATCGCGGCTCGAAGACGGCCGTGTATACGGCGTTGTGACCGCCGAGCGAATGACCGATCACGCCATAACGGCCGTGGCGAACCTGCGGCAGCGAGTCCAACAGATCCAAGCCGCGGATATTGTCCCATACTGCCTTGAGCGTTCCGCTTTCCCAACCGAGGCCGTCCAGGTCCGGCCGGTACTGGGCCAGGTGCGGGTAGTTGGGAGCCAAGGTGATGAAGCCGCGTTCGGCCAGTTCGCTGGCATATTGGCGATTGGGACGCCCACCCAAGCCGACGACTACGCCGGCCCCGATCTCGTTATTGGTGGGATGCAGACAGAGCGCGGCCGGGGCCTTTGCGGCGGGCGTGCCTTCCTTAGCGTTGAGCACGGCCTTGGGGAGCAGCAGGAAGGCCGGCACGCGCGAGCCCGGTTCCGAGGCATATGTGATATGCCGCCGGACGTAGCTGCCGCAATCGACTTCCTGCTCGACCTTCACGTCCAGAGGGCAACGCTTCTCATCGCCGGGCAGCTTGCCCATGATTTGTTGCATGCCTTGCACGATTTCAGCCCGGCGGCGCAGCCAATCGTCAATATTTTGCACCTGTTGCAACGTGTCATCCTGGCCGCGGTACAGCAGCAGGTTTTCGCGCGGCAGCCGCGCCGGCGCAGCGGTCACTTTCTTATTGGCTGGTTGAGCCCAGGCGGTGGCCAGCGGCATTACGCAGCCCAGCACCCCACAGCATACTGCAACAGCGGCGGACGATATGCGGTATCCACTCACGGAAGTACTCCCAGATTGAACTTCGCGCGTAACAGGGCAGGGGGCTTGGCGGGGCGAAACATCTTGCAGCGATCCTCCGCCGCGCAGCCTGCGGTCCGGCATCACTATAGCCAGTTGTGGCGCGCTTCGCGCCACTCAGGGGCAATCGATGGAACCGGAAATAACGGTCGCTGAAATTGCGCGTTCCAGTCCCAGACCGCCCGTAGTATCGCTTGTAACGAGTGGGTGGGCTGCGAGGTGCGGTTCTGTTGCAACCTGGCGTCCCAGGCAAATCTGACGGGTTAAGACTAAGTAATGCGGCAGACGGATTGCTCTTATTGGGGGCGGCGCGGGCCGCATTTTTCGCGTTCAAATGCGCTTGAGCCGCGTGGAACGGCCTGGGCCGTACGCTAGACTTACAGGCAGCACCACGCTGCTGCCGCTGCGCGCCGAGCCGGCGACGGATCGCTGAAGCGGCTTGCCGAGACATGCCGCGCCTGTGCCGAACGTTGGCGGCGCTTGCGTTTGCCGTGAGGGCTTTTCCGAGGTCAGCCGACCATGTATTTCGCGACCCGTCGTCTTGCGTGCCCGCTTGTCTGCTCACTGTTTTGGTTGCCATTGGCGGGCTGCCAGCGACAATCCTCGGACGCGGCCCACGACGAAACGCGGCAGGCGCTTGCGCGGATTGAACGCCGCCTGAATCACATCGAAGAATCGCTGCACAAGCAGCAGCAGACGGTACTGCGGCCGGTGATCGAGACGGAAGCTGAGGTCTCGACGCAGTTCGATGCGTTGCGCGGCGAATTGAAGTCCGTGCACGAACGCATGGATGCGCTCGACAAGTTGGCCGCCTCCCTTGAGCAGGACGCCCGGCGCGATGAAGCGGCCGCGAACGAACCAACGCCGCGGACGCCCGTGACCGAAGCCGAAGCCATGGCCATGCTGCTTCGCAAGGGGGCCGAGGTGGTCACCGACCCCAATCTGCCGGGCCAACCGGTGATCAAGGTCCGGCTCCACAATGCGACCTTCACGCTGGATGAACTGCGTCTGTTAGGCGCACTCAAGCAACTGGAAGAGCTGGATTTTGGCTATGGCAGCACGATCGGTGGCGAGGTACTGCCCTACCTGAGCGACCTGGCTCAGCTGCGCCGGTTACATTTGCACTTTGGTGCTCCGGTGACCGATGAGCAGCTTGCGCACATCATCGGTCTGACGAAGCTGGAGGAGTTCCGCTTCGATCCCAGAGAAGTTACCGATCGCGGCGTGGACTACCTGAGCCGGCTGCACAACCTGCAGCGCTTGGACCTCGCTGGCAGCCAAATGACGGCGTTGGGCTTGGAGTATCTGACGAACCTCAAACGGCTGAAGTGGTTAGGGCTGCCTTTCAGGATCGAACTGACCGATGAGCTCTTGGCCTACATCGGACAATTGCCTGAGCTGGAACAGCTCACCGCCCAGCTGGGCAATGTCTCGGACGTGGGCCTGGCGCACCTGGCCAATACGAGTCTCAAATCGCTCGACTTGTACGGCAGCCATGTCACCGATACCGGCCTGACCGCCCTGGCGAAATTGACCAGCCTGGAAACCCTGGGGCTGAACGAAACCGCCATTACCAACCGGGGGCTGGAAAAACTGGCGGGCCTGACCAATCTCAAGTTTTTGTATCTGTCGGGCACCGCGGTCGACGACGAGGGCCTCAAGTACCTGGCCCCGCTCACATCGCTGGAAACGCTCGAACTGAACGAGACCGCCGTCCTTGGTCCAGGCCTTGCGCACCTGAAGAACCTGCGCGCGCTCAAGCTGCTATCCTTGGCGGGTACGCCGTTGACCGATGAGGCCCTACCGCACTTGGAGCCGTTCGCGTTGCTCAATGTGCTGGATTTGCAGCGGACCCAAGTGACCGGCGTCGGTATGCCGAAGCTGTCACGCCTACAGCACCTGTACCTGAACGGCTGTCCGATCAGCGATGAAGGCCTGCAAGCCATCGGCCAGTTGGACCACCTCACCGATTTGGGGCTGGCGGGCAGCAATGTTACCGATCAAGGCCTCGCCGCGCTGGCCGGTTTGCGCAACCTGGTAGAGCTGAACCTCACTGGGACCAAGGTGCAGGCGGTAACGCTGCCGGAACTGCCGATGCTGGAGACGTTGTATCTCTCCGAAACCGGCACGACCGATGCCGGCCTGGCCGCGGTGGGGCGACTGCCGCGGCTGCGCGTGCTGGAACTGCGTCGCACGCCCGTCACCGACGAGGGGCTGCAACACCTCTCCAAGCTCAGCAACCTTTACACGTTGGATCTGGGCGGCACCAAGGTCGCTGGTCCCGGCATTCAGTACCTGGAGGGGCTGGAGCGACTTTCGACCTTGTCGCTCAAAGACACTGCCGTGGGTGATGATGCGCTGGCGGTGCTGACCACGTTGCCAAGCCTGGCCAGCCTGAACCTCAATCAAACGCCTGTCACCGACGCGGCGGTGCCGACCCTGGCCCGGATCGAATCGCTGGATTACCTGGCCGTCGATAAGTCGCGGATGACGCGGGCGGGTGTGGAGAAACTGCGGGAAGCTCGTCCCGGTCTGACCGTGGTGGCGTATTTCCGTGAAGAAAGCCCGCGCAAGTAGCGTTTACCGCGCAGCGCTCATCGGATTACACGAAGACGTGCCGCCGGTGGCACCTGGCGGGCGTCAGGTGATCGGGTTCCAGAGCGCGTTCATGCCGGCCAGGTATCGCAGGAACATCGTGGCCGCCAGATACAAGCAGTAGTGCAGCACGGCGTTGCCAAAGGGCAGGTCGAAACACGCCAGCGCGATCAGGCCGCCCACGATGACAAACGGCGGCGCCAAATAGAGCCACGCATACGCTTGCTGGTAGGCCTCGGTGGGCACAAAGCCAAAGGCGACCCACAGGCCGGCGTAGACCAGTCCGCAAATGCCGCCGCGGATCCAAAGGTTCATCCCCTGGTAGACCTCCAGGGCTTCTTCATCGCGCATGGTCAGGTAGCCGACCACGGCCAGCGGCGGCGAAATGATGATCAGCCCTGCCAGCAGCAGAGCCGCGTTCTCGGCCAGCACGCCGCCGCGCCCTAGAAGCCAGGTGGCGACGACCACCACGAAGGCCGCACCGAAGCCGATCGCCTTGGCGGTGGTGCTGACTTTGGTTTCGATCCGTACGATCGGCTTGCTGAGTGGCCGGCCCTTGGAGTCACGCCCGGTCTTCGGCTCCGGCGCGTGGATTTTGACTTCCTCGGCCACCTTGGGCACGGTGATCTTCGTGCCGCAGCCAGGGCAAGGCCCGGTCTTGCCGGCGAACTTGTCGCTGACGCGATACGACTTCTTGCAACCGGGACAAATTACCGGAATCGGCATGCGGACGTTACTCGACTGATGGCTTAGGTGCCGGCGCCCCTTCGACGTGGCCCCGCAGCAACTCTAGTATCCGCCATCCACCCGGCGGCGGGGATAAGGCTGCACGATGGGGGAGACGTTGTAGTTTCCGCCCCACTTTGGCCGTCGTCAAGCGGAGCGTAACAAGCCGGGGGCCGATAGGTTGCGTAGAGTCCAATATGCGGATCAAGCCGGGCCGTCCGGGCCCTAGCGCACACTTGGCACCGCTGCGCAAACCAGCACATAATGGTGGTTTCATCGGCAATTGCTCATCGTCCTACCATGTGGGCCAGATAGCCCGGCCAGGTAACCCTCAGCCTATGAAGATTCTCTCAGCCGCCGCGCGCCCAAAGCTCCATAACAACGCCTGCCCCTTGGGATGCCTTCTGCTGGCACTGATTCTGGCCTCGCCGGGCGGGGCACCGGCTTCCGCGGAACAACCGCCTTCGCAATACCAGCCGGCGATCGCAGGTCCCAGCGATGAGGCCGAGAAGGCCATCGCGAATTTCAAGGTGCCCGAAGGCTTGAAGATGGAGCTGTACGCGGCTGAGCCGCTGCTGGCCAACCCGGTGGCGTTTTGCTTCGACGCCAAGGGCCGCTGCTACGTGGCCGAAACCTTCCGCCAAGGCAAGGGCGTGGAAGACAACCGCGGCCACATGAATTGGCTCGATGCCGACCTGGCCGCCGAAACCGTGGAAGACCGCCTGGAGTACTTCAAGCGGTTCCTGGGCGAGCGCTTGGTGGAGTACACGCGCGAACACGATCGCATCCGCCGGCTGGTCGATACCGATGGCGACGGCGTGGCCGATCAGGCCACGGTCTTTGCCGACGGCTTCAACGGTCCGCTCGATGGCACCGGGGCCGGCGTCATCGTCCGCGGTGACGATGTTTACTACGCCTGCATCCCGCACGTGTGGCTGCTCCGCGATACCAACGAAGACGGCGTGGCCGACGTGCGCGAAATCCTCAGCAGCGGCTACGGCGTGAAGGTGGCCTTCCGCGGCCACGACATGCACGGCTTTGTGTTCGGACCCGACGGCCGGCTGTATTACAGCATCGGCGACCGTGGGCTGAATATGAAAACGCGCGAAGGCAAGCACCTGTACCTGCCCAACACCGGGGCGGTGTTACGGTGCGAGCCCGACGGATCCAACCTGGAGATTTTTGCCTACGGGCTTCGCAATCCGCAGGAGCTGGCGTTCAACGACCGCGGCGATTTGTTCACCGGCGAAAACAACTCCGACTCAGGCGACCTTGCCCGGTGGGTGCATCTGGTTGAAGGCGGCAACAGCGGGTGGTTGATGAGCTACCAGTATCTGCCGGACCGTGGCCCGTGGAATCGCGAGAAGCTGTGGCATCCGTATCACGAAGGTCAGCCGGCCTATATCGTGCCGCCGCTGGCGAACCTCAGCGACGGCCCTTCCGGCCTGGCCTATTACCCGGGCACCGGGCTGAGCCAGCAGTATCGCGATACGTTCTTTTTGTGCGACTTCCGCGGCTCGCCGGGGCACAGCGGCGTGCGGACCATTCGTCTGAAGCCGTCCGGCGTCAGTTACACTGTGGATCATCAGGGTGAGTTCATCTGGCGGATTCTGGCGACGGATATTGAGTTTGGCCCGCGTGGCGGCGTCTACGTGTCCGACTGGGTGGACGGTTGGACCGGCTTGGGCAAGGGACGCATCTATCGCGTGTTCGATCCGGTGGCGTCGCAAACGCCCGAGGCTCAATCGGTCGATCGGCTGCTGGCCGAAGGAATGACGAACCGTTCCGCCGATGAACTGGCCGGTTTGATCGGTCATGTCGACATGCGCATCCGGCTGGCCGCGCAGTTTGAACTGGCTGCCCGGGGCGAAGCTGCCGTGCCGGTGTTGACCAAGGTGCTGCACGAATCGGCCGAGCCGCTTGCCCGGCGTCATGCCCTGTGGGGCCTGGCCCAAGCCACGCGGCAACAGAAGCTCACCAGCCCGCTACCGATCATCGTGGCCGCCTTGGATGACCGCGATGAAGAAATCCGGGCCCAGGCGGCTAACGCGCTCGGCGATCTGCGTCACCAGGGGAGTGTCGAGGCCCTGATCGCCAAACTTGCCGATCCCAGCGACCGCGTACGGTTTTTTGCCGCCATCAGCCTGGGCAAGCTGGGCGACCACCGGGCCGTGCAGCCGCTATTGGCCTTGTTGCGGCACAATGCCGACCGCGATCCCTTCCTGCGGCATGCCGCGGTGATGGGCCTGAGCGGCGCCGCCGATGCGGAAAGCTTGCAGGCGGCGATGGACGATCCATCGGTGGCCGTGCGGCGCGGCGCCCTGTTGACGCTGCGGCGCTGGAAGTCGCCTGCCGTCGCTACGTTCCTGCGCGATGCCGACCCTGGCCTGGTGGCGGAGGCCGCCCGCGCGATCTACGACGAACTGATCGAAGAGGCCATGCCGGCCCTTGCTGAGTTGGTCACGCAGCCGGGGCTGCCTGATTCGGCAGTCCGCCGGGCTGTGGCGGCGAACTTCCGTTTGGGCCAGGCTGCTAATGCGGCGGCTCTAGCGGCCTTGGCCGGCAACGACCGGGCGGAAGTGCCGGTGCGGGTATTGGCCTTGCAGCTCTTGGGGCAGTGGGCCGAGCCGTCGGGCCGCGATCCGATTTCGTGTCTGTGGCGGCCGCTGGAAAAGCGCGAGATCAGCGATGTGCAGGTGGCCGCGCGCCAGTATCTGCCGGGCTTGTTTGCCGGACCGGCCGAGGTGCGCCAGGAAGCGGCCAAGCTCGCCGGTACGTTGGGGCTGGGCGATGCCGCACCGCTGCTGGTCAAGTTGGCGCTGGATGCTTCGTCGCCAGAGCAGGGGCGGCTCGATGCCTTGGCAGCGCTGGTTCATTTGAACCCGCCGCAGCTCGCCGAGGTGATCGACCAAATGCTGCGCGACGACTCGCCGGCCGTGCGCGCTGCCGCCACCGTGGCCTTGGCACAGCAGCGGCCCGACGCGTTCCTGGCGGCGGCGCCGGGCATGCTTGAGCAAGGCACACTGCGGGAACGGCAAGCCGTGTTTACCAGCCTGGGCACGCTGCAAAGCACCGCGGCCGACGCCTTGTTGATCCAGTGGCTCGACCGGTTGCTGGCTGGTCAGGTTCCGGCCGATTGCCAGCTCGATTTGCTGGAAGCCGCCCGGAGCCGCAACACGCCAGAGATCACCCAGCGGCTCCAGCAATACGATGCCAGCCGCGATGCTTCCGACCCACTGGCGGGCTGGCAGGAAACGCTGTTTGGCGGTGACGCCGCCCGGGGCGAAGTGCTGTTCTTCCAGCGCGTCGATCTGTCGTGCCGGCGGTGCCACAAGGTGCGAGGGCAGGGGGGCGATGTCGGCCCCGACCTCACGCACGTGGCCAAGGATAAGGACCGCCGCTACCTGCTCGAGTCGATCGTGGCTCCCAGTGCCAAGATCGCCAAGAACTTTGAAACGCTGATCCTCATCCTCGACGATGGCAACACGGTCAGCGGCATCGTCAAGAGCCAGGACGACAAGACGATCAGCTTGCTGACGCCGCAAGGCAACATCATTACCGTGGAAAAGGACCGCATCGAAGAGCAGGCCACCGGTCAATCGGCCATGCCGCAAGACCTGGTCAAACTGCTAAGTCGCCGTGAGCTGCGCGATCTGGTGGAATACCTCTCGACGCTCAAGTAGGTCGCTACGTATGGTAGGGGGCTGGCAAAATCGACCACCCCGCCGTGCCGGGGGGGGTATCATGCCCCCCAAGCGCGACACCCTCTACACGGGCCAACTACTTTGACAAGGAGGTTCCATCGTGGCGAACGAGAACGAAAGCAAGCCGCCGGTTGCCCGGCTCTTGGACATGATCTGTGGGCATTGGATCGTTGCAGCGATCCATGCGGCGGCGAAACTGTCGTTGGCCGATCGTCTGGCGGCGGGACCTCGCACGAGCGACGAGCTGGCCGCCGAGGCGGGCACGCATCCCGATGCCACGTATCGGTTGCTGCGGGCGTTGGCGGGCGTGGGCGTCTTTGAAGAACGCCCCGGCCGCGTTTTTGCCATCAATGAGCTCGGCGACTTCCTGCGTACCGATCACCCGGAAAGCGTCCGCGATGTGGCTTTGTTCCAGGGCGCGCAGCCGCACTGGCAGGGCTGGGGCAACTTCCTGTACAGCGTGCAGACCGGCAAGTCGGCGTTTGAGCACGTACACGGCAAGCCGTTCTTCGACTATTGCCAGGGCGATGCCGAGTTCGCGGCCGCCTTCAACGGGGCCATGACCTGCTTCTCGGTCACCGGGGCCGAAGCTGTGGTTAAGGCCTACGACTTCAGCGGCATTCGCCACCTGGTTGACGTGGGCGGAGGACACGGGGCGCTGTTGATCCGCATCCTTCAGGCCAACCCCGGCCTGCGCGGAACGGTGTTCGACCTGCCGCATGTGGTGGAAGGGGCCGTGCCGGCCATCGAGGCGGCCGGTCTGTCCGATCGCTGCGGCGTCAGCGGCGGCAGCTTCTTCGACGATCCCCTGCCCAAGGCCGATGCCTACATCGCCCAGCACATCATTCATGACTGGGACGATGAGCACGCCCGCAGGATCCTCCAGGCCATGCGGCAAGGTTTGGAACCGGGCGGCCCGGTGCTGATCGTCGATGCGATGATCGAGCCCGACGATTCCAGCCCCGGCCCGAAGTTGATCGATTTGGAAATGCTGCACGCCACCAAAGGCGGCCGCGAACGCAGCCGCGAGGAGTTTGCGGCCTTGTTCGATTCGGCCGGACTGGCGCTCAAACGCGTGGTGCCTACGCAGTCGATGTCACGCGTGATCGAGGCGGCGGCGAAGTAAACCGCCCCCCTTCAACGTGCCCCAACGCGATGTTCGCGCGAAACTGCCAAGCTCAATCGCCGGCCGGTTGCTCGCGCTAACGCTGTGCCAGGCTGCGCGCATATTCCTGCACGGCTTCGCGGAACCGTTGTTGTATTCCCGTCCGGTAGCGCTGCTTGTGCCAGGCCATGGCGATGGTGCGGGTGGGCTTGTCGCCGGCCAGCGGCCGGTACACGCAGCGCCGGCTGCGGTCCAACTGCACGGCCATGTCGGGCACCAGCGAGATGCCTTGTCCCAAGGCGACCAGCTCCTGGACCATCGCCAATTGGTTGGTGCGGCCGGTCGCCAGCGGCTGGAACGACCTCCGCCGACAAAAGCTGACCACCTGGTCCGACAGGCAGTGGGCTTCGTTGAGCAGCACGAACGGCTCGTCGCGGATGTCGCGAATGGTCACGCGTTTCTTGCTGGCCAGCGGGTGCTTGGGCGGCAGCGCCAGCCACAGCGGTTCTTCGTAAAGGGGCGTGACCTGCAGCAGCGGCTCGTCCAGCGGGAGGGCCATAATCGCCAGGTCGATTTCGCCGGTCAGCAGGCGTTTGACGGCTGTTTCGGTCACGTCCTCGTGCACCTCCAGCGCCGCGCCGGGGTAGCGGTCGGTGAACGATTTCAACAGCCGCGGCAGAAAATACGGCGCCACGGTGGGGATAGCCGCCACGGCCACGCGGCCCGACTCTTCGGTGTCGCGCACCCTCGCCCGGGCATCCTCTACCAGCGCCAAAATCTGCTGGGCCCGATCCAGCAGCACGCGGCCTGCATCGGTGAGGCGAACCTTGCGGCCCAATCGCTCGAACAGGGGCTGGCCAAGCTCGCGCTCGAGCTTCAAAATGGCCTGACTGAGCGACGGCTGGGCAACCAGGCACGCCTCGGCGGCGCGGGTGAAGTTGCCCAGTTCGGCTACCTTCACAAAGTACTGAAGCTGGTGCATTTCCATTGGTGGTTCCTATAGTAGCTATAGGAATATTATATTTCACCTATGGAGCGGCCAGGGCTATCCTAAGGGGACGCAACCGCCGCAGCCGCGGCTCGCAGGGCGAGCGGGCGGCCGCTGGCGTGCCCTCCCCCGATTTCTGCCAGTTAAGGTTGTTCCGATTCGCGTTTTGACGAAAGGACGCTGCGCATGTTGACCGTTGGACAAAAGTTCCCCGCCTTCAAGGCTCCCGGTTGTATCGGCCCCGACAAGGAAAGCCTGCAGACCTTCACCAACGAGTCGTTCGCCGGCAAGTGGGTGGTCTACTTCTTCTATCCCAAGGACTTCACCTTCATCTGCCCGACCGAAATCACCGAGTTCAACCGGCAGCTGAAGGAGTTCAAGGACCGCGATTGCGAGGTGGTTGGCGGCAGCACCGACAACGAGTACTCGCACCTCGCCTGGTGCCAGAGCCACGAGGACCTCAAGCAGCTCAAGTTCCCGCTGATCGCCGCCCAGAAGCTGGCCGCCGACTTGGGCATCCTCGATCCGGAAGCCAACGTCTGCCTGCGGGCGACCTTCCTCGTCGATCCCCAGGGAGTGATCCAGTACGCCTCGGCCAATAGCCTGAGCGTGGGCCGCAACGTGCAGGAAGTGCTCCGCGTGCTGGATGCCGTGCAGTCCGACGAGCTCTGCCCCTGCAACTGGAAGCCGGGCGAAGAGTTCATCAAGGTCTAAGTGTCCTCCCGAGTAACTTGCTCGGGCGAGCGGATCGATCAACCGGCCAGTCGCGCCGCCTCCTGCTGCAGGTGGGCGGCGCTGCGGCCGGTTTTTTGTTGCGCTTGCGTGGCACCGTTCAACCTTGTCTTGCTTGTCTTGCTGCCCGCGGTGTCAGTTTGATAATGTACCGGCGTACACATTCCCCTTTGCCGCGGACGTTTGCCCATGGATGTGGTGTCCTTTCTGGCTGCGCTGAAGCACCGGCCTGGCTATTGCGGTCAACTGGCACACGTCGAGGAATTGCCGGCCCGAGCCGGGCGGTTTGCCTCGCCGTCGCCTCCGTTGCCGCCGCTGTTGGTCGAACTTTTGGCCGCGGCTGGCGTGGAGCAGCTTTACACGCATCAGGTCGAAGCGCTCGAGTACGCTCGGGCTGGCCGCGACCTGGTGGTGACCACGGGCACCGCCAGCGGCAAAAGCTTGTGCTACCACGTGCCGATTCTGGAAGCGCTCTTGGCCGAGCCCGACGCCCGGGCGTTGTACCTGTTTCCCACCAAGGCGCTGGCCCAGGATCAGCTCAAGGGGCTGTTGTCGCTGGTTTCGCCGGTGGACGAGGCGGCTCGCCGTTTCCGCCCCGGCGTGTACGACGGCGACACGCCGACAGCTCAGCGGAGGCGGATCAAAGCCGAGGCGAACCTCGTGCTCAGCAATCCGGACATGCTGCACGCCTCGATTCTGCCGTACCATCCCAAGTGGGCCCGCTTCTTCGGCAACCTGCGGTACGTGGTGGTGGACGAAGCCCACATGTACCGCGGCATCCTCGGCGCTCATGTGGCGTGCGTGCTGCGGCGTTTGCAACGCGTGTGCGAACACTATGGAGCCCGCCCGGTGTTCCTGGCAGCCAGCGCCACGATTGCCAACCCGGCCGAACTGGTCGCCGGCCTGATCGGCCGCGACGTGGCCGTGGTGTCCGACGATGGTTCGCCGCGCGGCCGCAAGTTCTTCGCGCTGTGGAATCCGGCCCCGCTGGGCGACGATTCGCTGGCCCGCCGCAGCGCCACCGATGACGCGGTTGAGCTGATGGTGGCCGCCATCGAGCACGATGCCCAGGTGTTGGCGTTCACGCGCACGCGGCAACAGGCCGAACTGGTGCATCGCTACGCGCAGCAGCGGCTGGAAGCGATGGCGCATCCAGCCGCGAAGCAGGTGGCTTCGTACCGCGGCGGTTATCTTCCATTGGAACGGCGGCAGATCGAGCAGGATCTGTTCGCCGGGAGGCTCAAAGCGGTTGCCGCAACCAACGCCCTGGAACTGGGGATCGACGTCGGCTCGCTCGACGTGACGCTGTTGGTCGGTTACCCAGGCACCATCGCCAGCACCTGGCAACAGGCGGGCCGTGCCGGACGCCGCCATGGCGAAAGCCTGGCCGTGTTGCTGGCCGGCAACGACCCGATCGACCAGTATCTCACGCGGCACCCCGAGCACTTCTTTGGCATGCCGGCCGAGCATGCCGTGGTCGATCCCGAGAATCCGTACGTGCTGGCCCGGCAACTTGCGGCCGCGGCGTTTGAATTGCCGCTGGATGAAGGCGACAGCCAGAGGTTCGGTCCGCTGTGCCGCACTCTGGCCGGGTTGCTGCACGACGCCCGCGAGCTGAACGAACTGGACGGCCGCTTTTACTACGCCGGCGGGCGAAACCCGGCAGTCGAGATCAGCCTCCGCCACATGAGCGACAACACGTTCAGCATCGTGCAGGTGGACACCTGGCCGGTGCCTGGCGGTCCGCCGCCGCTGGGCGGCACGCGGCCCGGCACCACGCGGCCGTCGCACGAGGTGATCGCCAACGTCGATGCGATCAGCGCCCCGGAACTGATCTACCCCGAGGCCGTGTATCTGCATCGCGGCGAAACCTACCTCGTCCGGCAGCTCGATCTGCAGGGTAAGATCGCCTACGTCGAACGGGTGGAAACCGACTACTACACCCAGGCCGTGGTGGAAAGCAGCGTACGGATCACGCAGCCGCAAGAGTCGCGCGAAACGGCATGGCCGGGCGGCCAGTGGGGGCTGGGGGACGTGGATGTCACCTGGCAGACCGTGGCCTTCAAGAAGATCAAGTTCGGCACCCGCGAGAACATTGGCATGGGCCCGGTGGATATCCCGGCTCAAACGCTCAACACCACGGCCTGCTGGCTGGCCCCCGGCGAAGCGGCCAAGCTGCACGTCAAAGGGCACGGCCTGCTGCTCTCCGAAGGGCTGGTCGGCGTGAAGAACCTGGCGATTGTCGCCTTGCCGCTGGTGGCCATGTGCGACCCTCGCGATATCGGCGGCGTGGTCGACAGCAAGAACCTCGGACACTCGACCATGATCCTGTACGACCGGTATCCCGGCGGGCTGGGTTACTGTGCCAAGGGCTACCAGCACCTGCGTGAACTGCTGGAAATCTGCCGGCAGATCGTCGGCGGCTGCACCTGCAAGGACGGCTGCCCGAGCTGCGTGGGCCTGCCCAACCATCGGCCCGCCATCCACTCCGATCCGGACCTTAGCCGCGGTTATCCGGTTCCCAACAAGCAAGCGGCGACGATCCTGCTGGACTTTCTGCTAGAGCACTTGCCAGAGGAAGGTGCTATGCCGGCGACAGAAACGGCGGCCCGGCCGCCGGCCCCGCACGCCGCCTGGAACGCCGCGGCACAAACACAGGTGCGGCCATGAACGTGGTGCTGTGCAGCAGCGGCGGCAAGGACAGTGTGTTGGCCTGGCATGTCGCCCGGGCCGATGCCTCGCTGAACATCGTCGGCCAACTGACCACGTTCTCCGCCGCGTACGACCGCGTCACCATGCACGGCGTGCGGCGGGAGTTGTTGCGCTGCCAGGCCGAGGCGATGGGCTTGAAGCTGTACGAGATGCTGTTGCCATCGCCAGGAGATGCCTCTCCACCGCAGCCGGCTGAGCCATTGCCGCCGTCACCCTCGCAGGTTCTGGTCAGTAACGACGTGTACGAAGCAGTCCTGGCCCAGATTTGTCGCACGCTGAGGGCGGAAGGGATCAAAGGGCTGATCTTCGGTGATGTGCATTTGCAGGATGTGCGCGATTACCGCGAGCGGACGTTTGCAGCTTTGGGCATGACGCTGCACTTCCCGCTTTGGGGACGCGACCCGGCGGAACTGATGGAGACGTTCTGGCAGGCCGGCTTTGCCGCCCGAACCGTTTGCGTGGATGGCCGCAAGCTAGGCCGCGAACATTGCGGCCAGCCGCTATCACGCGAGTTCGTGGCCAGTCTACCCGATGGCGTTGACCCCTGCGGCGAGAACGGCGAGTTCCACAGCTTTGTGTACGACGGCCCCGGCTTTGCCCAGCCGGTGGCACACACGCTGGGCGAAACCGTCTGGCGAGAACCGTTCTGGTACGGTGAGCTGCTACCCGGCTGAGAAGAACGGCCGCAGCGGCAGCAGATGCCGCACGCACACCCACAAAACAAAAAAGCTTTCGACCATTTGGCCGAAAGCTTCTCGGGTTAGTGCCGGAGGTGGGAGTCGAACCCACACTCTCTTGCGAGAACTGGATTTTGAGTCCAGCGCGTCTGCCAATTCCGCCACTCCGGCGAGGGCACTGCTATTCTGGTGCGTATGGCCAAGCTGTCAATCCCCTTGGAACCCAGGCTCTGCCATTTCGTCGTAGCCGGCGCCGGGGTAGGGCCGCGTCACCGCTGCGATCGCGCCAGATGGCATAACTCGCCCGGCAAACGGGTGCGGGGCAGAGCTTTTTTCAGCCGTCGCTGTAACGTGATGATCGCGGTTCCCTCACGATTGACGACCTTCTGGGCGACTTTGCCGACTTCCTGAACCTGCGCCGTCCGACGCTGAAGAACGGGAGACAGGTGAAGCACGCCCGAGACTTTAGGCACCGCCACGGCAGGATCAGAACGCCTACCAGTCGGGGCGGCCCCTACCCGACAACGGCCGCCGGCCAGCACGGATCCAACCTGGTTGAAGGTTGATGGGATCAACTCGTTGTTGGTAGGGGCCGGCAGCTACTCCCCCCGTATGAGTTGGGCCGGGCGTGGCGGGTATACAATCCCTGCGGGGGCAATGGCCGAAATGTCCCGCCGCCGCGGCGGTTTGGGCTTGGTTGAACATCGGGCGGGCAGGGCGATCGGAAAGCTTTGCCGGGAGCCAGCGGGCGGTTCAATCCGCTTTCCCAAGGAACGAGCCTTGCGGTATGATTCGCGCTATGACTGAAGCCGCTGCCACCCCAATTCACGTACTGATCGTCGATAACGACCAGGCCCACGCCGAGGCCGTGGCTGAGTCCCTCGAACGAGTGGGCTATCACTGCGCCATTGCCACGTCGGGGCCGGAAGCCGTCGAGAAAGTCCGCCGCGAAACCTACGACGTGGTTGTCACCGACCTGGTGATGAACGAGATCGACGGCATCGGCGTGCTGGTCGAAACCAAGAAGGTTCTGCCCGACAGCGAAGTCATCCTCCTCACCGGCCACGGCACGATCCAGTCGGCCGTCGAAGCCATCCAACTGGGGGCGTTCAACTACCTGCTCAAGCCGCTGGATATCAAGGAGCTGCGGGCGGTCGTTGACAAGGCTTCGGAAAACCTCCGCCTCCGCCGCACCAACGCCGAACTGTACCGCCAGCTCGATGAGCGGTTCGGGTTCGAGGGCATCATCGGCTCCAGCCCCAAGATGAACCACCTCATCGAGATGCTCAAGCGGATTGCCCCCACCGACGTGCGGGTGCTGATCACCGGCGAGAACGGCACGGGCAAGGAGCTGGTGGCCAAGGCCATTCACCACAACAGCCCTCGCAAGAAGAAGCCGTTCGTGGCGCTCAACTGCGCGTCGTTCATGGAGAACATCCTCGACGTGGAGTTGTTCGGGAGCGTCGAAGGCATCTATACCGACGCCCGCGATCGGGCCGGCAAGTTCGAGTACGCCAACGGCGGCACACTGTTTCTGGACGAAGTGGGCGACATGCCGCTACCCACCCAAAGCAAGTTGCTGCGGGTGCTGGAAGCCGGCGAGATCACCCGCGTGGGCGCCAACGACCCCATTAAAGTCAATGTGCGCGTGCTGTCGGCGACCAACAAAGATTTGAAGGAGGCCATCGCCAAGGGTACGTTCCGCGAGGACCTGTACCACCGCCTGCGCGTGGTCGAGGTGCGGCTGCCCGCCCTGCGCGAACGCAGCGAGGATATCCCGCTGCTGATCGATCACTTCATCAAGGTATTTTCCAAGCGGCACGAACGGACCATCAAACGCATGTCCACCGAAGCCCGACGGGTGCTGATGGCCTACAGTTGGCCTGGCAACGTCCGCGAACTGAGCAACGTGGTCGAGCGGATGGTGGTTGTCGACTTTGACGGCGTGCTCGACCTGGACGACCTGCCGCCGGAACTGGTGGATCAGCAGACCACGGCGCCGGCCGATGGCGAGTCGGGCGGTACGCCGTTGAGCAGCCTGGTGGGCCGCCCATTGGATGACGTCGAGCGGATGTTCATTGCCGAAACGCTCAAGTTCACCGGCGGCAATCGCGAAGAGGCGGCCAACATGCTCGGCATCGGTCAGCGCACGCTGTACCGCAAGATCGACAAGTATCACCTCTAAAACGCCGTTAACCGCCTGTCAGCTGAGTCAGCAATGGCCTCGCTACGTTTCGTCGCGGCCGTGGACATGTGCCGGCGGCGCGGTGGCTTCGACGGCTGTGAACGGCTCCAGGATGTGATAGCGATGCCGGGCACCCTTGGGCACCACCCAGCAGTCGCCGGGCTCGAGCTTGATCTTCTGGTCTTCGATCTCGAGTTCCGCCCGGCCGCGAATCACGTAGCCGACCGTTTCGTAATCGCGGACCGATTCTTCTTTTTCCACGTCGGGCGATTCCTTTTCCCAAAGCCGCATGGCGACATGAACGCCACTGGCCAGGTACTTCTGGCCCTGGGCTCCATGCGGCGAATGCTTGGAATCGACTTTCATTACCGAAGTATCCGTCATGGCGTGTCCTCTCACTTCAGGGAACAGTGCTAACCTTGGGGCTTCCCCAGAATGCGAGCAACCGCTGTGCCGGCTCGCCTGGCATCCGGGGCAGAGGAGGCCAGACGGTCACCAACACAGCGGTTGCTTGTGACGGATCGGTTCCGGTCGGCGCCTGGCAGCTCGCTTGGGGCGGGCCGCCTGTTGGGCATCACCTGTTAGGTTTTGAGCTTACGTCCGCAGGGCGACGGCCACCGGTTCGTGGCAGGTAACGGCCGGCTTTTCGCTCGGGCGTGCGGCGGAAATCGGCTGGGGCTCGTGTGGCTCCACGTCGGTCCGGCCCATCGTCCG
>ERZ777003.234-NODE-234-length-116249-cov-18.079488_pt1 | contig 116249 bp, 82 predicted proteins | sample MGYA00374956_ERZ777003 | MGnify/ENA primary metagenome ERZ777003 (study PRJEB29302, sample SAMN06268252) | bioreactor metagenome | isolation source: Joint BioEnergy Institute, California, USA | place: USA:Joint BioEnergy Institute, California, USA | collected...
ATCGCCGATGCTGCGGTGATCATGCCTAGGATGTTCGATACGCCAACGTGCTCTAGCAGCACGCAACTGGCGATATCGGCTGCGGTATGGAGCCCGCCCATGACCATCACAAATGGCGGCGCCTTGGCGTTGAACAACAACGCGGAGGCCGTGATCGTCAGGGCAAACAGGATCAGCAGGCCTAAGCCGTGCAGCTGAGAGTCACGGCCCACGGCTTTGAAAACCGTGATGAGGGGCAGAGTTTGCGGATCTTCCTCTTCGTTTTCCAGGCTGACAGTGTCGCGTTCTGCGGCATTGGCGAGGAGCGTTCGGCTCAGTGTCAGGAGCACGCCGCCCGGCAGGTCGTTCAGAGCGACCACAATCAACAATATGCCGGCGGTGATCACCATACCGCTGGACCTAGATGACGGTGGCAGCGGAGCATAGCCAGGTCCCTGAGCCGGGGATTGGGGCGGCTGGCAGGAGCCTTGCGATATGGCGGACTCCGCTCGCAGAACGTGCATTAAACGCAGAAGACGAAGCGACAGACGCCAGGCGCGTGAAACCGCGGCGCTGCCTAATGCTCTAAGGTCAGGCCTTCGACCGATGTGCCATGACGGGAGATGCCGTTGATTGCCCCGGGGCGAAGGTGGCCAGCACGGTGGCAATCGTACAACATACAAACAATTTGCCGCAGCTTCGAGTCTCGTCGGGCGCAAAGAAAAGTCGGGTGTGCGTTCATCGCAAACGGCGATGATTTAACCGGCGGCCGCGTCACATACGCAGCCATTACGCCGCTTTCACGGTCGACTTGCCGGCCGTCACCTCACGCAGATATTCGACGGCCTTTTCAAGCTGCGGGTCCAGGTAGAGCTTCTCGGGATCCAGGTCCAGCAGCGGATCGCGCGGATCCACATGCGGTGCGGTTTCATCGTCCGACGCCAGCGGGTTCAACTGCTTCTCGCCCGGCCGGTAATACACGTCGCGCAGATGGCGGTACCGCAACGCCAGCTCCAGATCACGGTCGGTCAGCGGCACATGATAGCCGGGGTTGGGGAGCACACCCCAGTCGGCGTCTTCGTCGGGCTCGTCTTTTCCTTCGGCTGCCAGAGCCTTATCGATGTTCCGGCCGCTGGGCCGCCAGTAGCTGGCCACGGTCAGCTTCAGCGCGCTGGTGCCACCTTCCAGAGGAATGATGTTCTGCACACTGCCTTTGCCGTAGGTGCGCTCGCCAATGACTACGGCACGGTTGTGATCCTGCAAACAGGCGGCCACAATCTCGCTCGCACTGGCGCTGTTCTCGTTCACCAGTACGGCCAGCGGGAAATAAGGCAACGTGCCCGCCGATTGCGCTTGATAGGTTTCGTTGCCGTAGGCGTCGCGGCTGCGGGTGCTGACGATCACACCTTTGTCCAAGAACAGGTCGCAAATCTCCACCGCGCCCCGGAGCAAGCCGCCGGGATTATTGCGCAGGTCGAGAATCACCCCTTTGATGCCTTGCTTCAGCAGGCCCTCCAGGGCGGTGCGCAGTTCTTCGGCCGTGTGTTCGCTGAACGCGGTGATCCGCACATAGCCGAAGCGCGGATCGGCTTCCAGCCGGAAATCCCACGAGCCGTCGGGATTGTAGCGGTCGCCCAGCACGGTGGGCACGTTGATCACCGCCCGATGAATCACATAGTCCTTGTCCTCGGGGATGCCTTCGCGGCGGATGGTGAGCGTGACGGGCGTGCCGGGCTCGCCGCGCATCAGGTCGACCGCTTCGGTCAGCTTCATGCCGTGCGTGCTGCGGCCGTCGATGGCCATGATCTTGTCGCCGGCTCGCAGCCCGGCGTCAAACGCCGGCGTGCCAACCAAGGGGCTCGTCACCACCAGGCGGTCGTCGTCCCGGTCTACCGAAACTTGGATGCCGATGCCGCCGAATTTCTGGTCCAGGCTTTCCCGCAGGTGCGTGTATTCGCTGGGGGGAATGTAGCGCGAGTGGGCATCAAGCTGGCCGAGCATGCCTTGCAGCGCGCCTTCGAGCAGTTTGCGCTCATCGACCGGCTGCACGTACTTGTCGCGCACCTCGTACATGACCCGCGAGAACGTGTTCACCAGCGGGGCGTTCCGGGAGCGATCCAGCTGCTGGTAGCAGACAAATGCCGCCACCAGCGCGGTCATCAAAATGAACAGGTTTCGGCGCGGCATGGGTCGGCCTGGGGGTTTTTGTGGATGACGTGGGTCGCACCTGGGCCGCAGGTGGTTATGTTAAATAGTACCGCCAGCTTGCGCAGGGCGGCAACAGGAACGCGGCCCCCTCTGACGGATGGGCTACGCGGCGGCTCCGCGTGCTGGTTTCCAGGGGACGCTCAGTTCTCTGCCGTTGGTACACAGTTCCATAGACAGATAGCAAGGTGAAATGATGCCCAAGTTGACGCAGCGCGTGTCGCTTCCGCAATTTGCTGGCCTGCTCGTGGCAGGGGTAGCCATGGTGGTGTGGCAGGCGACCGCCTCGGTCGAGGGCGGCGAAGGCGACAAGCCCGCCGACTTGCCGCAGATCGTATTCGAGGACTTCGAAAAGGGCGCCGATGCCTGGCAGCCCACCGATCCCCAGGCCTGGAAGCTGGAAAAGATCGGCGGCAACACGGTGTATAACCAGTTTCAGCGGCGCAGCAAGTACGAGCCGCCGCACCGCAGCCCTTATAACATCGCGCTGCTCAAGGACGTGGTGGTGGGCGACTTCGTGCTGACGGCCAAGGTCAAGAGCACCATTCCTGACTATGGGCACCGCGATGCCTGCCTGTTCTTCGGCTATCAGGACCCGGCACACTTTTACTACGTCCACCTGGGCAAGCAGGGTGACGATCACGCCAACCAGATTTTCATCGTCAACGACGCGCCGCGGACCAAGATCTCCAAGACGACCACGCCGGGCACCAACTGGACCGACGACTGGCACCAGGTGAAGATCGAACGCGACACCAAGAGTGGCACCATCAAGGTGTACTTCGACGACATGAATCAACCGGTGATGACCGCCGAGGATAAGACCTTTACGTGGGGGCAGGTCGGCATCGGGTCGTTCGACGATACCACGCAGTGGGACGACATCCGCCTGAACGGCCACAAGGTCAAGCCGACCAGGTAGGACGGTTGAGCGGGGGTGGTCGACACGCCCGGCCAGGCTGACAAGAAGTCATCGGTACGGCCCGCGGCGCACCATTGGGTGGCCGCTTGGCATACCCGTTCAGCAAAGCAGTACCATGATCGTACGACCCCAGCGGCATGCCGACGGACGTGAAGGCTGGCTGCTGATCGCTCAGCAGGAACATGCCCGGCTCGCGTTCGATTTGTGCCAGGGCTGGCGTCCGTTGCTGGAGTTTGTCGATCCGCCCGGCCTGGAGGCCGCCATTCTGCATCACGACGATGGCTGGCAAGGCTGGGATGCGGAGCCTGGCGTCGATCCGGCGACCGGTCGCCCACGCGACTTTCTGAACATGGAATTGTCGGCCGTGTTGCCGATGTGGACGGCCTCCATCGACGGAGCGGCCCGGCACAGTCCGCTGGCGGCGTACGTGGTCAGCGGCCATTTCAGCGCGCTTTTGGAACACTCCAAGCTGATTGAGCAGCCCGCGAACGAAGAGGCAGCCCGGGCGTTTCTGGCCGACGAAGCCAAACGGCGTTCCTACGCCTTGCAGCAATGGTTGCGCGACGATCCTGTGGAGCCGGGCGTTCCTGCCCGCACGCCGGAAGCTGCCGATTGGGCACTTGCTTGTTTGCAGTTCTTCGATCGCCTCAGTCTTTGGCTTTGCTGCGGCGAGAGTGCCAACGCGGCCACGATTCCCACGCCTGGCGACGGGGAGTTACGGCTCAACCCGGTGACGCCTTACGAGATCGAGGTTGAGCCCTGGACGTGGGAAGTGCCGCAGATGCGGCTGTCGGTCGCCGGGCGGTGGATCGCTGCCCGGACCTATCGCGATGCGGCCGACGTGCTGTCTGCCCGCGAGGGAGAACATCGCCTTACCTGGACGCTACGGCCGCCGCGGTAGCCGCGTTTGCCGCCTATCCCGCCCGACGGACATGCCACGCTTCAGCAACCTGGATCCTGCCCATCGTCCGGCATCCATGCGCGAGGTTTTTCGCTGGGCCGTCACCGAGAAATTGCGTGGGCGGCGGAAGGTGGCGTCGCCGGGCTTGCCGGCCGATCGGGTGGCTGTCGATCTGGCGCGATTGCGGCATCTGACCGGACCGCTGCAAGCGACGTGGATTGGGCATAGTTCGTTTGTGCTGTCGCTGGCCGGGCACGCGGTAGCGATTGATCCGGTATTCGCCGAGCGAATTGGCCTGCTATATCCCCGGCATGTTGCGCCAGGCTTGTTGCCGGAGCACCTGCCGCCGCTGTCGGCAGTGCTGCTGTCGCACAATCATTACGACCATTTGGATTTGCCGTCGTTGCGAGCGATTGATCCGGCTGCGCCGCTGGTGGTTCCGGTTGGGCTGGCCGATTATTTGCGGCAGCGGTTGCCGGAGCGGCGGCTGATCGAGCTGGCATGGTGGGAAAGCACGCGCGTGCAGGGACTGGAAATTACGTTCGTGCCTGCCCGGCATTGGTCGCGGCGGATCGGCATGGGCCGCAACTGCTCGCTATGGGGTGGCTTTGTGCTGGCCGCCGAGGGGACGAGTCTGTACTACGCCGGCGATTCCGCCTGGTTTGACGGCTTCGACGACATCGGCCGCCGGTTTTCCGGATTGGATGCGGCGTTTATTCCGATCGGGGCCTACACGCCGGGCTGGTTCATGGAGCGGCATCATTTGAACCCAGAGCAGGCCGGAGAGGCGTTTTTACAGACCGGTGCCCGGCGGTTGGTGCCCATGCACTGGGGGACCTTCCAGATGGCCGATGAATCGCTCCGGGAGCCGATCGAGCGGCTGCAAGTCTGGTGGGAGGAGCGAGGGCTTGAGCCTCAGCGGCTGCTGATCCCCAAGGTGGGAGCAACCTGCTCACTGCTGCATGATTGAAACGCGAGCAGGGCAGGGGAGCGGGCCGCGACTACGCGGGCATTAGGGCTGCCGCTGCCCGCTGACTTTACGCGCGATCCTCCGCCGCGGCGGACGATATTTGCACGCTTTCAGGGCGGCCTGAGGCACACGGACTTTGCCGGCGATCTGACAGAAATCCAGTTGCCCGGTGCTGCGCAGTTCACGCACGGTGGCCAGTGAAACGCCCCAGTGCCGCGCGACGGCCATGGGCGACCAGGTGCCGGCCAGCGGCTCGGCCTCAGGATCGGCGGTGCGTTTCATCGGCGGCATGGCAGCCTCCACATGGAGCGGGGATATCAAAAACGCCGCGGTAATCCACGGCTAGCGGGGGGCAGGAAAAGCCCCGGCTCGCGACCGGCATTTCGCAATCGCCGCAGGCGTGGCTACAATCGGCAAGCCTCAAGCAGCGGCGCGTCCAGACCGGCGGCCGGGCTGCTGCTTGAAGTTTCATGATGACACGAATTGCCGGCTCGGTCGCGGTATGGACGGAAGTATCAACGGTTTTCTGCCAGGCAGTCGAGCGACGCTGATGCTCGACATCGTTTTTCTGGCCATGTTCTTGGTGCTGCCAGTGATGTTCTGGAGCATCGCCGCCGTGCGCCGCGGCCACTACACCCTTCACAAGCGAACGCAGCTCGTGTTGGCGAGCGTGTTGCTGGTAGCGGTGGCGGTGTTTGAAGTCGATATGCGGCTGTTCACCAACTGGCAAGCCCGAGCTGAAGCGTCGCCCTTTTATCCTGGCGGCGTGTACTTGGCCCTGTACGTGCACCTGGTTTTTGCGATTACCACGGTGCTGGTGTGGGCCTGGGTGATCGTGCGGGCTCTCAAGCGATTTGAGCGTCCGCCGGCGCCGGGGTCGCATAGCGCGAGCCACCGGCGCTGGGGATGGATTGCCGCCTGGGACATGGTGCTGACTGCCGTGACCGGCTGGATCTACTACGTCCTCGCGTTCTGGCTGTAGTCGGTTACTTCAGTTCCTTGATCTCGATGTTCCGCCAGCGGACCTCGTAGGGGCCGGCGCCCTTGGGGATGCTGTGGACTTGCAGGCCGATGAAGCCGGATGACATGCCGCTCTTTTCGTCGACCAGGTCGGCCACCGGCACGCCGTTGACCCAGGTCTTGATCGACTTGCCCTTGGCGACCACGCGGTACTTGTTCCACTCGCCTTTCTTGAAGGCGGCGTTTGCTTTGGGATTGCTGCGATCCTCGCTCAGCCAGCCGGTGCCCAGCGCTTCGCCGTAGATGTAACCGGCGGTGCCGTTGGTGGCGATCTCGACCTGCGGGCCGTGCACGCGGCCGTTGTTCTTTTCGGGGATACTCTTGGAGCGGATCTGGACGCCCGAGTTCAGCGCGTCGTCGACCTTGACCTCGAACCGCAGTTCAAAGTCGCCGTATTCGCGGTCGGTGCAGAGGAACGAGTTGGGGCTGCCCTCGCTGGTGCGACCGACGATGCAACCGTCTTCCACGCGGTAGGTGGCCGTGCCGTTCTTTTGCGTCCAGCCGTTGAGCGTCTTGCCGTCGAATAGCGGACGGAAGCCGTCGTTGCTCTGGCCTTCACCGGCTTGGGCGGTGGTGACCACGGCCAGCGACAGGATGCAGGCAATGGTCGACAGGAGTCGGGCGCGCATCATTGCGGTGATCCTCCGAGGGAGAAAACTGGTTGTGTGGGGCGACAGGTGCCGACGATACCTCGGCAGGCTTTTGCCGAAGTCGTCCGCAAGGGCGAGCCAAGTATAATTAGGTTTTACGGGCTGCGCAAGGATTGCCGCGAAGCTGCTCTCCCCAGTGGTGGGGGGGCTGTTCAGGACGAGCCAAAGCTGCCGGTTGCGATCACGTAACCTCCGCATTGTCAAGCCAATCAGCGTTCAAATGCGTTGGCGATTCAGGGGGATATTGATAAACTGACAGCAAGGAACAGAGTTCGGGCATTTCCCGTCTTCGCCGCGACGCCGCTGGTGTTTTCAGTAGTCCCTTCCTGCATGCGGCCAGAGCAGCCCGAGAGGATCCACGGGGAAATAGTATGGCAGACGACCCACGCCGGCCGGGGACGCCCCCACCTCCGCAGGGTTCTCAGAATGCCCCACGCGTAGCTGGCCGGGCGCCGCAACCTCGCCCCGTTCATCCACCTTCGGGCCCGAATCCCGGCGCCACCCCGCAGATGCCGCGATCGGCGGTACCGCCGGCGCCTCCGCAAGCTGTTCCGGTTCCACCCCAGCCTGGTTATCCGCAGGCTCCGCCTGTGCCGCCTTCAGGATATCCACAGCAGGCGTATCCCCAGCAGCCGTATCCTACGCAGGGCGTGCCGGTGCCGCCGGGCTACGCGCCTCAAGGACAGCCGCCGCAAATCCAAGCTCCCCAGGCTCAGCCACCGCAGTTGCAGCCGCCGCGGCCCCAACCGGTGCCGGCGCCGGCTCCCCAACCGCCGCAACCGCCAAGCGGCCTGCGGGTCAAACCGCGACCGGTGCCGCAACCGCCTCAGGCGTTTCAGCAGCCTGGGCAGCAACCACAACCAACGCAGCCCCAGCAACTGCAACCCCCTCAACCACCGCAGCAACAATCACCGCAGCCACCTCAGCAGCCAGGCGGTTTGCGCGTGAAGCCGCGCCCCGTTCCGGCGGAAGCCGCGGCTCCGCAAACTGAGTCGCCGGCGCAGCCTCAGGCTGCCGCAACGCAGGCGCGTCCACGCCCGCAGCCGGTACCGGCCGGGACGGGCCAACGCGGAGCCCCCGTTCCCGTCGATACGCGCTCGGCCAACTCTGTGCCTGTCGTGCGCGGTGGCGAAAAGGACGGCGAGGAAGAAGAAACCGTCGAGGTGATCAAGAAGTCCGCGCCCGCTTACCTGGTGAGCGGCGTGATTCACATGATCGTGATCATCGTCCTGGCTCTGTGGATCGTGATGCCCAAGGCCGACGATCAGGTCACGCTGGAAACCCATTTCGCCGAGTACGAGGGCGACAAGCTCAACGACGACGCGCTCGACTTCAAGGTGCCCGATCCGGTCGACACGGCCGTGCTTACCCCGCAGCACTTGCAGCCGGTGGAGAATCCGTTCGCGGCTCCGCCCACGATGGATTTGTTCTCGGAGCAATCGGTGGCATCGAGCGATATCGCCGCGCCCATCGTTGGCATGGCGTTATCGGGACGTGAGGCGGGCACCAAGGCTGCCTTGTTGAGCCGTTACGGCGGCGACGAATCGACCGAGGCGGCGGTTCGCATGGCCTTGGAGTGGCTGGCCAAGCAGCAGTATCCCGATGGCTCGTGGAGTCTGGTGGGTCCCTATAACTCGTACCGTGACGGACCACCGCCTGAGAACAAAGAGTCGGCTACGGCCATGGCTCTGCTGGCCTTCCTGGGTGCCGGTCACACGCACAAGCAGGGCATGTACCAGGAAACGGTCGAAAAGGGCGTCAAATGGCTGCTCAAGCAACAGCTCGAAAGTGGCCGTTTCCATACCGACAAGCACAGCCATCACTTCTACACGCATGGGCAGTGCACGATCGTCATCTGCGAGCTGTATGCGATGACGAAGGACTCGTGGCTGCGTGTGCCGTGTGAGAAGGCGATCCAGTACATCGTCGAGAACCAGGCGCCCCAGGGCGGCTGGCGTTACCACCCGCGTGACGAGCTGAGTGACACATCGGTGACGGGCTGGATCGTCATGGCGCTGCAAAGCGCCAAGTTTGGCGATTTGGAGGTGCCGCAGGAGGTGATCGATAAGGTCTCCGGCTATCTGGACCGGGCCACGGTCGACGGCGGCAGCCTGTACGGGTACTTGCCCGATTCTGGCGAAGCCACGCCCTCGATGACGGCCGAGGCCCTGCTGTGCCGGCAGTACCTGGGCTGGGATCGCAACGACCCCCGCTTGCTTAAAGGCGTGCGGCTGCTGCTTAAGGATTTCATGCCGCAGTGGGGCAAACGCGACGTGTACTACTGGTACTACGCCACCCAGGTGATGCACCACATGGAAGGCGATGAGTGGAACCAGTGGAACAACGCGATCAAGAAGATCCTCGTCACCAACCAGGTGAAATCCGGCAAGGAACGCGGAAGCTGGAACCCTGAAGGCGACGAGTGGGGCCCCTACGCCGGCCGGTTGTACGTCACCTGTCTGTCGACGTACATGCTGGAGGTGTACTACCGCCACCTGCCGATTTATGCGTCGCTGCCAAAAGACGAGTAGGCGAACAGAAACCGGCGTGCGGTGATTGCTGCCCTTTCGTTCTGTAGGCAGCCCGTCATGGTCTGCGCCGCAACGCCCGTGAAGACATGATCATCTTCCAGGGCAAGATTGGGCAGCGGTGTGCACCGTTCTTGACCGCCCGCGATGGCGGTTTGCCCCGCCGTAGCCGCTTGCTCCCGTGATGGGTGGTGCCGACCACTGCCGCGGCGAATCTCTGCTTGGGGGCGAACACATAGCTTGCTGGCCAAGTCCGCCGGCCCGATTTGTGATTCCATCTTCCGAAACTGCATGGCCAGGGAAGCTGGTTTGCCAGTCCATGCCACGTGGGGGAGCCGGCGGTGGGGTGTCGCACCTTAGTCCTTTGATCGTAATACGATAGGCTTGCCGCCGCCCGATGCTGGGTGCGTTGACAGTCCGCCCATAAGGCGCTATGTTGAGCGGCGATCCGTCCGACGAAGCGACATGCTCTGGTCCAGGTCGTTAGCCCGAACTTGCTGGGGTGCGGTACGCGCAGCCGGGGCTGCGGTGCCTGCGGTAAGGACGGAGCCGGGCTAAATGGTTCCGGCGGCTGGCGGGACCGGTTGGCCTCGTGAAACGCCGGCGAAGCCCCGGGGGATCGTCCCAGCCACGGCGATCAACCAACCTACGCGCGTGGCCGGTGGCTGTGGCAGCCGGCCTGCAAATGTTCAAGCTATCGGCGTCGCGGCGAGCGTCCGGCGGAACGGGCTCGTTAGGCGTCGCTGCACGTTCATCCCCGTACCAAGGAGTTGGAAATCGTGCCTATTCGCGTCGCAATCAACGGCTTCGGGCGCATCGGCCGCCTGGTGTTTCGGAACCTGATGGCCCGGCCGGACGAGTTTGAAGTGGTCGCCATCAACGACCTGACCAGCAACGACATGCTGGCCACGCTGCTCAAGTACGACAGCACGCACCGCCGCTTCCAGGGCACCGTGTCGTACGACGACGAGTACCTGATCGTCAACGGCAAGAAGATCCGCGCCCTCTCCGAGCGCGACCCGAACAAGTTGCCCTGGGGTGAACTGAACGTCGACATCGCCCTGGAAAGCACCGGTATCTTCACCGCTCGTTCGACCGCCGATAAGCCCGGCTACGACACGCACCTCAAGGCGGGGGCCAAGCGCGTGGTGTTGTCGGCCCCGGCCAAGGACGGCGCCGACCTGACCTGCGTGCTGGGCGTCAACGACGACAAGCTCACCCCGGACCTCAAGTGCGTCTCGAACGCGAGCTGCACCACCAACTGCCTGGCTCCGGTGGCCAAGGTGCTGCACGAGAAGTTCGGCATCGTCAAGGGCCTGATGACCACGGTCCACGCCTACACCAACGACCAGAACGTGCAGGACCTGCCGCACAAGGACCCGTACCGGGCACGTGCCGCTGCGCAGAACATCATCCCCACCACCACCGGCGCCGCGAAGGCGGTCGGTCTGGTGATCCCCGAACTCAAGGGCAAGCTGACCGGTATCGCCTTCCGCGTGCCGGTCGCCACCGGTAGCGTGGTGGACCTGACCTGCGAGATGGCCCGCAACGTCACCGAAGCCGAGGTGAACGAGGCGATGAAGGCCGCCGCCGAAGGTCCGCTCAAGGGCATCCTGGCCTACACCACCGATCCGCTGGTTTCCAGCGACATCATCGGCGACTCGCACAGCTCGATCTTCGCCGCCGACTTCACCCAGGTGCTCGAAGGCAACCTGCTCAAGGTCGTCTCGTGGTACGACAACGAGTGGGGCTATAGCTGCCGCAGCGTCGACCTCATCAAGAAGATGGGCGAGCAGCTCAAGTAAGCCTGCCGCGGGGCTAGTCCCCGCGTGCTGATCGATAGAACCTAGCGCCCCGGGGACCGCATTGCTGCGGACCACCGGGGCGTTTTTTTGTGCGCAATAGAAAATGCGTGCTGCTGTTGCTCGCGGTATCTCAGGGGGGGCGGGGGCTGGCATTGCATCTACCGGCAGCATGCGTTTGCAGATAGCAGCGTTGCCGGTGGTACCAGGGCCGGCAGCGGCGGCTGCTAGCGAGCGTAAGTCCAAGATCCGGGTGGCAACGGCCCCTGCGACTGGCAGGGCGTGCTATCGCGAAAACCCCGGCGTGGCGAGTAACCGGCAATCTTTGCCAAGTTCGACTTTTCTTTGAGGATCGGGTGGGCCGATAGAAGATGAGGTCCCGGTGGCATCGGCTGCGCGCGAAATCCAGCCCGATTCCACCCAGGTCCCTCCCGTCCTGCTACTCGTTGCAAAGGGCTCAATCGCTATGGTCGCTCGGCGATGGCAAATGGCGTTGCTGGTACGGTGCGGGCTGGCGCTATCGATCCAACTGGGGATGATGGCCGCCGCCCAGGCGGATCCGCCAGCGGTCATTCCACCGCAGCAAACGATCCAGGTACCGCGAGATCCGTCGCAGGCCCAGGCTTCCGTGATTTCGACGGTGGCCATCAGTCCCGATGGGACACTGCTGGCCGCTGCCGGCGATGATCATTACGTGCGCGTGTGGAACATTGTCGATGGGCGGCTGTTGCGCGTGCTGCGTGGCCACCAGGACTGGGTGCGCAGCGTTTCGTTCAGCCGTGACGGCCGGACCCTGATCTCGGCCGGCGAAGACCGCTCCATCCTGTTCTGGGATGTGCAGACCGGCGAGCAGCTGCGGGCGTTGTCGCTCAACACGCCGGCCATCTACGCGGCCCAGTTTGATCCCAACGGTGCCTTCTTTGGCGTGGTCGGTTTCACGCCCAAGCTGAGCTTGTTCCGCACGGAAGGCAATCTGCTGGCCGAGTTTGATTGCCCGTGCCGCGATATGCGTGGTCTGGCGTTCTCGCCCGATGGCCGGTTGCTGGCCGCGGTGGGCCAGGACGGCCGGTTGTCGATCTGGGATATCGCCAGCGGGCAGCGGCTGCACCAGCTCCAGGCCGATCGTCGTCGCCTCCGGGCGGTGGAGTTCTCGCCCGACGGCTCCAAAGTGGCCTGCGGCGGCGAAGGGCTGAACGTTTCGGTGTTTGACGTACGCTCGGGCGAACTGTTGCACACGCTGCCCAGCCGGCCGGGCAAGGTGCTGACGATGGTGTTTCTCGACAACGAACGCCTGGTGACGGGCGGGACCGACAACCTGGTTCGCGTGTGGGATCTGCCGAACCAGACTGAAGCACTGCGGCTGGTCGGCCACACCGGCACCGTCACGTCGCTGGCTCTGGACCGCTCGCGCAATCTGCTGATTTCGGGCAGCTACGATACCACGATCATGTTCTGGAATCTCGATCGCCGCGGGCCGGGCAACACGGCCACGCTACCGGGATTCCCCACTCGCTAGCGCCGTCAGCAGTGGCCGCCCATCGCGCGGCGGCCGCCTCTGCCCGACGCGGGAGGCGCCGGGCAACCCCGAAGACATCTCCCCCCTCGGACGACACGGAACACGGAGGTTCAACGTGGCCTGGTTCAAGAAGCAGCGCCGCCAAGATAAGGCTCACCGCAAGGCTCCGCGCACGACGCGCATCTGCCGCTTTGAGCAGATGGAATCGCGGTTGATGCTCTCGGCCGATCCGATCCAGATCGGGGCCGTGTTCACGGAACTGTCGTCCACCAGCAGCACCGATACGCAGGGCGACCGATTCGAGATCGTGTGGACCGGTGGCGCCGCCGGTACGCAGCTCACCGAACTGCGGATCTCGGGGGACATCAACCAGAACGGGATTCTCGATACCGGCGACGTCTTCTTCGATATCGACGGGAGCGGTCCGGGCGTTGGTCCGTTCTTCCCGTTCACCATTGCGGCGGACTCCGACATCAAGGCCGACCAGATCACCTGGACGCTGTCGGACGATAAGACGACGCTCATCCTGTACATCCAGGGCTGGGATGCCGGTGAGAAGCTGATCTTTGAGATCGACGTCGACGAAGTCGATAACGTGCCCAACTCCCTGGTGGAAGGTGCCGAGTTCCAGGGATCGATCCTCACTGCGACCTGGGTGGACACCAACGGCCACCACGAAGTGGTCACTGCCAGCGGGACCTTCTTCGACAACTATGATCACCTGATTCCGGCCGGCGTCGACGTGCCGCGCGACAGCGAGTTGCCCCCGGGCGAAGGCACTGACGAACGTACCGCCGGCACCGGCTTCACGGTGCAGCAACAGGTCAAGCCATTTACCATCTCCGGCACGGTCTACCACGACGTCAACCTGGACGGCGATCACGACGGCGGCGAGCAGGGCATCGCAGGCGTGCAGCTGTCGCTGTACCGCTTCAACGAATCCACCGGCCAGTGGGAAGACACCGGTCTGCGGGCCACCACCGACCAGGACGGTAACTTCAGCTTCACGAGCAACATTCCCGGCCGGTATCGCGTGGTGGAAACGCAGCCCACCGGCTACTTCAGCACCGGTTCGACGGCCGGCACCGGCGGCACGGTCGAGAGCGTGGACGCCATCACCGACATCACGCTGCTGGGCGGCGAAAACAGCACCGGCCACAAGTTCGGCGAAGCGCTGCCGGGCACCCTCAGCGGTAACGTGTACCACGACGCCGACAACGACGGCATCCGCGACGTTGGTGAAATGGGCATCGGCGGCGTGACGATCCGGATTGATTCGGTCGACGGGAGCTATACGGGTTACACCACGACCAACGCCGACGGTACCTGGTCGATCTCGGGCTTGGACCCCACCAAAACCTACATCGTGACCGAGGTTCAGCCGAGCGGCACCTGGATCGACGGTAAGGACGCGGCCGGTACGCTCGGCGGCACCGCGGAGAACGATATTGTCAAGAACATTTCGTTCACCGCGAGCGGCCAGCACGGCGAGAACTACAACTTTGGCGAACTGCTGCCGGCCACGCTGAGCGGCCGCGTGTTCGCCGACTACAACAACAACGTGGTGTTCGACGGCAGCGACCACGGCATTGCCGGCGTGGTCATCGAACTGCTCGATGCCAACGGCAACGTCATCGCCACGACCACGACGGATGCCCAGGGCTACTACGAGTTCACCGGTCTGACGCCGGGCGTATCGTACGGTATCCGCGAAGTTCAGCCTGCCAACTACTTCGACGGCGGTGAGACGGTCGGTAGCTCGGGCGGTACGATTACCCAGAACGACACGATCCGGTACATCGAGCTCGACTCGGACGAGCACGCGACCGGCTACGATTTCGCCGAACTGCCCCCGTCGTCGATCTCCGGCTATGTATATGCGGACCCCAACGACAACGGTATCCGCGAAACGGGCGAGCAGGGCATTGCCGGCGTGGTGATGGAACTGCTCGACGCCAACGGCAACGTGGTCGCCACCACCACGACCAATGCCGATGGCTACTACAAGTTCGAGAACCTGGCGCCGGGTACCTACAGCGTGCGTCAGGCGGCGCAGCCCAGCGGTTGGTACGACGGTAAGGACACGGCCGGCAGCGCTGGCGGTACCGCGCACAACCCGGGCGACAGCATCACGGGCATCACGCTTGGCCCGGGCGTGCATGCGGTGAACTACAACTTTGGCGAATTGCCGCCGTCGTCGCTCTCCGGCTACGTGTATGCCGACCCGAACGACAACGGTATCCGCGAAACGGGTGAGCAGGGCATTGCCGGCGTGGTGATGGAACTGCTCGACGCCAACGGCAACGTGGTCGCCACCACCACGACCAATGCCGATGGCTACTACAAGTTCGAGAACCTGGCGCCGGGTACCTACAGCGTGCGTCAGGCGGCGCAGCCCAGCGGTTGGTACGACGGTAAGGACACGGCCGGCAGCGCTGGCGGTACCGCGCACAACCCGGGCGACAGCATCACGGGCATCACGCTTGGCCCGGGCGTGCACGCTGTCAACTACAACTTTGGTGAGTTGCCGCCGTCGTCACTCTCCGGTTACGTGTACGCCGATATGAACGACAACGGCGTCCGCGAAACGGGTGAGCAGGGCATTGCTGGCGCGGTGATGGAACTGCTCGACACCAACGGCAACGTTGTGGCCACCACCGAGACGGACGCCAACGGCTTCTACAAGTTCGAGAATCTGGCTCCGGGCACGTACACCGTCCGTCAGGCGGCGCAGCCGACCGGCTGGCACGACGGTAAGGACACCGCCGGTAGCGCTGGCGGTACGGCGCACAACCCGGGCGACAGCATCACGGACATCACGCTTGGCCCGGGCGTGCACGCCGTCAACTACAATTTCGGTGAGTTGAAGCCGGCCACGATCTCAGGCTACGTCTATGGCGACCTGAACAACAACGGTGTGATGGACGGCAGCGAGCCGCGTATCGAAGGCGTCAAGATGGAGCTGGTTGACGCCAACGGCAACGTTGTGGCCACCACCTTCACCAATGCCAATGGCTACTACGAGTTCGGTAACGTGGTACCTGGCACGTACACCGTGCGGCAAGCCGAACAGCCTGCCGGCTGGTACGACGGCAAAGAAACCGTCGGTAGCGCGGGCGGTACCGCGGACCATGCCGGGGACAAGATCACCGACATCAAGCTCGATCCGGGCGTGCAGGCCATCGCCTACAACTTTGGTGAGTTGCCGCCGGGCAGCATAGCCGGTTCGGTATTCCGCGACGATGATGGCGATGGAAGCCATGACGCCGGCGAACCGGCTATTGCCAACGTCAAGATCGAGCTGCTTGACGCCAACGGCAACGTGGTTGCCACGACCTACACCGACGCCAACGGCAACTTCAAGTTCGAGAACGTGGCGCCGGGCGTCTACAGCCTGCGTGAGACGCAGCCCGACGGCTACTACGACAGCAACGACTACGCCGGTACGGCGGGCGGCAGTGTCCAGAACCCAGGCGACCTGATCACCGGCATCAACCTGTCGGCCGGGCAGCACGCCACCAACTACCGTTTCACGGAAGTGGGGCCGGGCAGCATCTCCGGTTACGTCTTCCAGGACGGTCCGCCGGTGGTGATCGGGCAGGGCCAGACGCCCGACCTGATCTACCTCCAGAGCCAGCGCAACGGGCAGTTCACGCCGGACGACAGGCCGCTGGCGGGTGTGCAACTGTTCCTGGCCGACGCCCAGGGCAATCTGCTCCGCGATGCCAATGGCAACCTGATCACCACCTTCACCGATGCCAACGGCTTCTACCGGTTCACCGGTTTGGCGCCGGGGCAGTACATGATCATCCAGGTCCAGCCCCACGGCTACTACGACGGTATCGATACCCCGGGTACCACGGGCGGCGTGGCGGCCAACTTTGGCAACGAAGGGCATCCGGCTCTGGCCGGCATCAATCACGGCTACGACGTGATTGCCGCCGTGACCGTGGTGGGCTCGAAGGAGTCGCAGTTTAACAACTTCAGCGAAATCGCGGTGACCGAGGCGCCTATTCTGCCGCCTCCGCCCAACGATCCGATTCCGCCGACGCAATGGCCCGGACCGAAGCAACTGCCCATGTATGCCCAGGGCCCGCCGATCCTTGGCTCGCAGGTGGTGTCGGCGCCGCTGTGGAACATGGACCTGTTCTTTGGCAGCGGCGGGGCCGTACAGCCGTCGGCCTACAGTTGGCACCTGAGCGTGATCGACGCCGGTAACCCCCGCGGCGGCAACCTCGACGGCGAGTCGCTGGTTTCGGTGTCGGAAGCCCGGCTCGACGTGTTCACCAGCGCCCACAAGCAGGAGCTGCGTAACGGCTACTTCATCCTGCCCAAGGAAGGCGTGGGCGAGGACGAGGTACTCAACTTCGGCCGCGAAGGCGCGATCCCGATCGCCGGCGACTTCAACGGCGACGGCGTGGCCGAGGTGGGCGTGTTCGTTAACGGCAACTGGTACATCGACCTCAACGGCAACGGCGTCTGGGACGACGGCGACTTGTGGGCCAAGCTGGGTGAACCCGGCGACCTGCCTGTAGTTGGCGACTGGGACGGCGACGGCAAGGACGACATCGGTATCTTTGGACCCGAGTGGCCTGGCGACTCCAAGGCGGTGATGTCCGAGCCGGGTTTGCCCGACCGGCAGAACGAAACCCAGGGCGCCCGCAAGAACATGCCGCCGCGGCCGTATGACACGGCGCTTGGGCATCGCACGCTCAAGCGGACCGCCAACGGCGAAGTACGCTCCGACGTGATCGACCACGTGTTCTACTTCGGCGGCTCCGGCGATATCCCGGTGGCCGGCGACTGGAACGGCGACGGTGTGGACACCATCGGTGTGTTCAATAACGGCACCTGGATCCTGGACGACAATGGCGACGGCCGCTGGCTGCCCGGCGAAACCATGGTCGAACTGGGCCAGGCGGGCGATATCCCCATCGTGGGCGACTTCAACGGCGACGGCGTGAGCGATCTGGGCGTCTTCCGCGACGGCAAGTGGATGATCGATATCAACGGCAACCGCACCTTCGATCCGGAAGACCTGTACATCGAGTTTGGCCAGGCGGGCGACATCCCGGTGGTGGCCGACTGGAACGGCGACGGTATCGACGAGGTGGGCGTGTACCGCCAAGGCGTCATCCAACGGCCCGACCTGTAATCCACTTGCCGCCGCCTGGCGGCGCGAGAACTTGGTACGTCAATCCACCCTCCTGTCTGATGCGGAGCGCCGGACAGGAGGGTTTTTCTGTTCCTTGCGGGAACGTGGGGAGGGAGAAGGCGAGCGTCGCGTGATGGGGTGCCGCTGATGCGTGGCTCGCAAAATCACTATTTCGTAGAAGGATTCCCCTATCGGGCCTGGAACGTGTTTGGAGCCGGAAGCACGGTGGCCGATTGATTACCGTGGCCATAGAACGCTCGGCTTTGAAGGCACCCCCGAAGCCCTCGTGAGAAAATCATCCATACTGGGCTGGGAGGCGTTTGCCGCACCTATTCCGCCCGAGCGCGACTGCTAGAATGACTCTGGGCGGCTCTCCACGGAAGTGCTAAGGCTCCTGCCCCGCCTTAGCTTTCCGCGCGTATGCGTTTCTGCCCCACGCATACGCTGGGAGAGCCGCCTCTTTGTTTTTGGTGACGACGGGCGGTGGCGTATGCGGGGCGAGCGACCAGCATCCGATGGGAGGCCACGGCTCGCGCGCGATGGTGTGCCACCGCGTGTGGAGGTTCCTTGACCTGGAACGGTTGGTGCGTTGTTAGCCGAGAGATTGGCTCACCTCGAGAATCTGCTCGGCGTCGAGCACCAGGTGGTTGGCTTCGAACAGCCGCCGGATGCACGCCTTGTGAATCTTCATCTTGAGGCCGCCTACCCCCAGGGCGCCATAACAGATGGCACCGTGCTGCTCCACGGCTTTGTCCGTAGGCTTGATGCCTTCCAAGCCCGCAGGCGGAACCGCGTTGAGGTCGATGGCCACTTTCAGGCTGCTGGCCCGTTCGCGAGCCTGGGCAGAAAGCAGTTGCACGCCGGCGGCACCTGCGGCAATCAGCACGTTCACGTCGGCCAGGGCGGCGATTGCCTGATCGTCGTTGCCAACCGCCACTGGTTCCAGGCGATCGATGGGGGCCTGCTCGCCTAACGAACGGCAGGCGGCTTCCGCACGCTCCTGGCTGCGCGATGCGACGCGTACGTAGGCGCCCAGCCCCACCAGCAGCCGCGCCGCCCGAAGGCCAACAGGCCCAGTCCCACCCAGCACCAGGGCGGTGGCGTTGGCGATGTCGACGTGCTTCATGGTGGAAAGCACCGCGGCGGCGGCCGTAGTGTTGGCGCCGTTGGCATCGAGCATGACCGACACCCGCGGGCCAAAGAATGTTTTCTCAACGGCCGCCAGCAGCTTTTCACCTTCGACCACGTTGGAGCCGCCGATGAAGATGGCCGTGTGCCTCAGGTCGTCGCCGCCGCGTGTAAAGATCGCGCCGTACACCAGGTCGCGCACGGTGTCGGGCGTAACGCCGCCGTGCCGCAGCAGGAAGTCCACGCCGGAGTCGATCGCCACCACGGCATCGAACACGCTCGGCTGCGGATCGCTATCCAGTTGCAACAGAATCTTCGGCGGCTGGTTCACGGCATTCTCCGGCAGTTGGTCCTTACGGCGAGTAGCCCGAGTACCGGCGGGCTTTCCCCGAACATATAGGGGGACGGGGGGCCCGCAGTATACCAACTGCGGCCCGACGGTGGGGCAGAGGGTGGCTAATGCCGGTACTGCGGGGCGTAAGGCGGATGTGCAATGCGCGGGACACGACGGCGTGAAATGCGGCGCCGGTGGAATCTCTGCGACAGGCGTCGCGCTAAGGGCATGCTGCTCGATCGCGCGCACCGTCAGGACCGGCATCACTCCCCCCTGGCTGGATTCTGCAAGCATGCCCACTCGATATGAAACAGGGACGAAGCCTATTTGCCGAGGTGTGCTCGCCGCCCAGGGCAAGCCAAGCCGGCCTTCTCCCCTCGTGCAGCCCATCCCCCTTCCGGCTTGACTCCCAGCGTGGAGGAATGTCGCCGTGAAACTGAACCGCAACCACTACTTTTTGATGGGGCTCGTTATCCTGTTTCTGGGATTGCAGTTTCGCTTTGTCGAATCGATTGTGCTCAATCAGCCGACCTCGGAGTTTCTGGCCAAGCGGCTGGGAACCCCGCAGGAGAACGCCACGTTCCGGCTGACCTCGTTGTTCCCCCGCGAAACAACCACGCCGCTGCGCACGGTCACACCGCCGCGGTGGATTGGCTGGGCGCTGGTCTCGGTGGGAGCCGTGCTGATCTTGCACGCTCTGGCGATGCGCAAGCCCGACGGCGGCTGATGCCGCAAGCCGCTGGTCGATGGCCCCGTGAATCGGGTACGATGGGCAGCCGGATGCCCGTTGGGCCGCTAGTCCATCGGGCGGCCGTGCTACCTGTTATCGCCGTGCGAGCGAGGCTGTGCTTTCATGACCATCTTCAAGAAGATCATCGACAAGGAGATCCCGGCCAAGATCGTCTACGAGGACGATCGGTGTTTGGCTTTCGAGGACATCGCGCCTCAGGCTCCTACCCACGTGCTGGTGATTCCCAAGAAAGAGCTCCCCTCGCTGGCCCATGCCACCGCTGAGGACGAGGCCTTGCTGGGGCATTTGCTGCTGGTGGCGGCCAAGGTTGCCCGCGACCGCGGTTTGGATGGCGGCTTCCGCGTGGTGACCAACGCGGGCCCGGATGGTGGGCAGACGGTCGATCACCTGCACTTTCATGTGTTGGGGGGCCGCAAGTTCACCTGGCCGCCGGGGTAGTCTGAATCTTCTAGTCCGAATCTTCCTCAATACCGCTACAACTGGCGCCGGGACTCACTTCCTGCCGATAGGTTCTATCGGGGCACGCCACCCATCGGCAGTGAAAAGCATAAGGGGTAGCAACCGCTGCGGCTCACACGTCCGGATGTGTCCAGTACGCTTGTGGGGATCATTTCCGCGATTTTCAGCGGTTAGATTCGCACGTGCGCTCTGATCCGCAGTCGACGTCGTTTGGGGCATCAGGCGTGTACATTGCAACGATTAGGAAGAGCCGGTAAGGACACCAGCAGCCGGACAATTTGTCCGACCGTCAAAGCTTAAAAGCCTAAGACCAGCCAAGACTTTCGTTCGAGCGACTGCCGTCAGCTAGCATGGGCAGACTGGGCGAAACAGTCGCTTGACAGAGCCATTTCTGCGGGTTTAACTGTCTGAGGAAAGGCGGTGGAGCGACCCGATGTCCTTCCCTACACGCCGCCGAGTGCAACCTGATGCTGCAGTTTTGGGAGATTGTGCATGAAGAAGGCTGTTTTGACCGTGATGGCGTTCGTCGCCATCGGGGGGGCTGCGTTCGCGATTCCGCCCTTCGGCAAGGAGTTCGAAGCCCTGTACGTGAAGCCCGGTAGCGAACTGGAAGCCAAGGTGAAAGAGGTTAAGTGCAACCTCTGCCACGAAGGCACCAGCAAGAAGGATCGCAACGCTTACGGTAAGGCCCTGGACGAGCTGCTGGACAAGAAGGAAGACGCCAAGAATCCCGAGAAGATTCGCCAGGCCCTTGAGACCGTCGCTAAGCTGCCCTCCAACGGTCCCGGCTCCCCGACCTTCGGCGAGCTGATCCAGATGGGCAAGCTGCCCGCTGGCAACTAACCGCCCGGCAGCGCAGGCCAACAAGTCAACATAAAGGCCGCGGATGAACCCTCGTCCGCGGCCTTTGTTTTTTGACACGGTTTTGATCTGCCGCGTGCCTTCTTCGCAGCACGCCGCAACTACGCTTCGCTGGCTTCTTCCTGGGGCACTTCCTGCTCGACTAGCGACGACAACGCCGCCCGCAGCTCTTTGAGCTTCAGCGGCATGTGCAGGATCTTGCGGATCTCGGAAGTCTGCGCTTCCTTCTCCCATTTGCGGTGCGCCTCGCCGAGCATCAGGATCGCCCGCATGTTGCGGCCAAAATCCTGCTCGGCTAGACGGTTGAACGCTTCCAGGGCCGGACGGCCGATCTCAGGCGTGCTGAAGATCATGCAGTCGACCAGCTTGGGATTCTCTTCGAGTCGCGCCAGAGCCCGTTCCGGATCGATGGTCACCAGCACGCGGAAGCCGCTGCGTTTCAGGCCTTCGCGCAGGGCGTTCTGCATCTCGACATTGCTCTCGACCACCATCACCGAATGGCTGGCTTCGATGGTGTCGGAGCCTACGCGGATGCTGGTATCGCGATTGCCCAGCCGATCGGCGGCGCGTCGCAACTCCATCAGCATTTCGGAAGGCCGCTGGTAACGTTGCGACGGGTTGAGCGCCATCGAACGCACCAGGATCTGAATCAGCGGGTCGGGCACGCCCGGCGCGTGGTGCGGTGGCGCAACGTTCAGGAACCGGCTGGGAGCACCGCGGGCAACTCGATCTTTGGTTTCGGTCAGCGGGGCCGTGCCGGTCAGAATGTGGTACAGCATGCAGCCCAGGAAGAAGATGTCGCTCCGCGGATCGTCCTTGGGCGCGCCGGTGGCTTTCTCCAAGCCGGCGTAATCGACGGTGCGGACCACTTCGCCGGGCTGCTTGGCCGCCAAGCCAAAGTCGGCCACCTTGGCGGTGCCGCGGCTGGAAACCAGGACGTTGGTCAGCTTGATGTCGCGGTGGCTGTAGCCAAGCTTGTGGGCATAGGTAATGCCGCTCAGCACGTCGATCATGATCTTCGTGGCTTCGAGCGGTTCCAGCTTCTTGCGGATTCGCAGGAACTCGCGCAGGGTATTGCCCTCGACGAACTCCATGGCGAACCAGTGGGTGTCGCGCTCGGAGACCACGTCGTACACGTTCACGACATTGGGATGGCGCAGTTTCTGGCCGATCTCGCCTTCGCGCATGAACTGAGCGATGACCTGCTCGTTGTCGCTATGGCGAGAACGGAGCAGCTTCAGCGCCACGTTGTCACCGGCGTCAGGCGACGAGCAGCGGTAGACGCGGGCGAACGTGCCCGCGCCACACATATACAGCACCTTGTATTTGCCGTAGAAGTATCCCTGTCGGTAGTCCTTGAGGACGCGATCCAACTGCCAGTTGGTAAGCCAGTTCTGGCGCAGGCAATACTGCTGGACGTCTTCGGCGCTGGGTAGGCTCGATACCTGAGATCGGATCTCCTGCACCTGGTTGCTATCGAGCAGGTTGACCTCGAGCAACCGCTGCAGCAGGTGTTCTCCGGACATTGGTGCCATTACGGCGCACCCCAACAAGTGTGAATCCCCCCACTTGCGACCCGTGCCGGTCGCAGTCCTACCCATCCTAAGACGAACAACACCGCGCAGGCAACAGGTTCCGGGCCCCCCCTGAGGCAGTCGTCCGCCGGTAACCCACTCAAAAGTACGGAATTACGCGTTTTGAGCCGCATCGGTTGAGCCGGCGGACGAGAAAATCGGCCTCGGCCAATGGGGTGGAGCCTTCCTGCCGGCCCAGCAGCTGTGAGCCGACGAGCGGTTGCCTTCGGAGCGCGGCCACACCGCATCGATTGGCTGCTTGAACCTCGATGTCTACGCCTATGGTTGAAGCAATCCCTGCTGCGCCTTTAGGCGTCTACCTTTCTGAAAGCGGCGGTGCAAACAGCTCGCAGCAACTTTGAATTTTCTTTAACTCCTTTGTGCGTAGGTTGCTGCGTCTAGCTCTTTAGTGCGGCTACGACATCTTGGCATCGGGCTTGCTTTCAGGGCAGTCGGGCGTGCGACGCGCTCCCAGCAGGACGGGCTTCGGCCCGCCTGCTGGGAGACCTTTTACTCCCTCCCACCTTGGCGTCTGCTCGCTCTCCTTCCTTCTGGTCCTTCTGGTTCTGCTTCTCCCGTTGTGAGGCCAAGATGACATTGTTGCGACGCGGTGGCCTTAACGTATGGCCACGATGCTTGGGGTTGGCACTATTGGCGATGATGGTGGTGTTCGGGCCAAGTCCCGTGTGGGGACAAGAGGATGCCAGCGCCCCGCCTGCTGCAGAGGCCGCCGCAGAAGCGGTGGTCGTCGAGGCGGAAGCAGCGGAGCAACCTGTGACTGCCGAGAGCGTGCTGGGTGACGTTGATGTGCTCTGGACGTGCTTGGCGGCCTTCTTGGTCTTCTTCATGCAGGCCGGGTTCGCCCTCGTCGAAACCGGCTTCACGCGTGCCAAGAACGCCTGCAACATCATCATGAAGAATGCCCTGGACTTCTCCATCGGCACCTTGGCGTTCTGGTCGATCGGCTTTGGTCTGATGTTCGGCGCCTGCACGGGCTGGTTTGGAACCAGCGGTTTCTTCTACGACGGCGGTTTCACCAATGCCACGACCACGGAGTCGGGTGAGGTCGTGCTGGGCGAGCCGGTTCCGTTTGACTGGGCGTTCTTGATTTTTCAGACGGTGTTCGCCGCCACGGCCGCCACGATTGTGTCCGGTGCCATGGCCGAACGCACCAAGTTCAGCGCATACATCGTGTACTCGCTGCTGATCACAGTGTTCGTCTACCCGATCTTCGGTAGCTGGTGCTGGAATGGTCTGGTTGGCGGTACGGGCACCGGCTGGCTTGAAGACAAGGGCTTCATGGACTTTGCCGGTTCGACCGTGGTGCACTCCGTGGGGGCCTGGTGTGCCTTGGCGGGCGCAATCGTGGTCGGTCCGCGGTTGGGCAAGTACGGTCCTGGTGGCAAGGTCAACGCGATTCCCGGTCACAATATCCCGCTGGCCGCGCTGGGCGTGTTCATCCTCTGGCTCGGGTGGTTTGGCTTCAACCCCGGTAGCACCACGGCCGTCGGCGGCGGCGACTTTGCCAAGATCGCCGTCACGACAAACATGGCGGCGGCGGCCGGTGCCTTGGGTGCGGTGGTGGTTAGCTGGGTGATGTTCAAGAAGCCCGATCCCTCGTTCACTCTCAACGGCGCCTTGGCGGGCCTGGTTTCGATCACCGCCGGCTGCGATGTGATGTCGCCCTCGCTCGCTGCCCTGACGGGGCTGATCGGCGGCGTCCTGGTCGTGCTCGCGGTTTTGTTCTTCGACCGGATCCGCGTCGACGATCCCGTGGGTGCGATCTCTGTCCACGGCGTGTGCGGTGCCTGGGGTACGCTGGCCATCGGCCTGTGGGGCGATGAAGTCGGCTTGTTCCTGGGCGGTGGCGCCGGTCAGTTGGGCATCCAGGCTCTAGGTGTGGCCGCCGGCTTTATCTGGGCCTTCTTCACCAGCCTGATCATCTTCCTGGGCATCAAGTACACGATCGGGATTCGTGTCAGCGAGGAAGAAGAAATCCAAGGTCTGGATATCAACGAGCACGGCATGTACGCCTACCCGATTCCGCTGGTCGTCGACCCGCTGGTTAGCGGTGCCGGTTCGCCGGGTACAGCTCCGGTGGGAGTCACCGCCGCGGCCAAGCCGGCCGTCGAGGGTGTGTAGTCCCACTGCGACCGCTCATTAGCTGAACATTGCTGGCCTTGCCTTGGGCCAGAAGGGAGCCCCGGGGGCTTGGGCAGGTAATCCGCCTTGCCTGTCCAGGCCCGGGGCGTCGCCTTTGATATCGGCGTGCGATACGGGGTATCCTAGCCGATAAGTGTGAAGGCTTTCTCTGGTCCCCCCGGCCGTTGCTGCAATGGCCGCACGATGCAGGCAAGCAGCCACGGATGCCGCCCCCGCCACGATGGCTTGTGATGGCCGACAGGCAGGGCTAATATCACAGCAGGTTGCGTCAACATCGACGCAACTCCTCACGGGAGACCGACATGAAACTGATCATCGCAATCATTCAGCCTAACAAGCTGGAATCCGTTAAAGCGGCTCTCACCGAGGTTGAAGTGTTCCGCCTGACGGTGCTCGATGCCCAGGGCTTCGGCCGGCAGAAGGGACATACCGAGGTGTACCGCGGCCATGAGTTCACGGTGAACCTGCTGCGGAAGGTCGAGCTGCAGATCGCGGTCAACGACGAGTTCGTGGAACCCACCATCGAAGCCATCATCCGTGGTGGCCGGACCGGCGAGAAGGGCGAGATCGGCGACGGCAAGATCTTCGTGCTGCCGCTGGAAGACTGTATCCGCATCCGGACCGGCGAACGGGGGCCAGAAGCAATCTAGCACCCACGGCCGATGCGGCGGGGGGCGGACGCCGGCCGGCGGTGCTATCCGCGGCGTGCCGTTGGCTGCCGCCAGAACAAGCAACTGGGAAGCTGGAGGCTTCCTCAAACGGACGCAGGATGTGCCCAACGGAACGGTCGACTTGCCCAGCCGCTGGCGAGTCGACCGTTCTTTTTTTTGCACCGCGGCGGTTGGGCAGCCATCGCCGCTTCGGTCGGCGCACAAAAAAAACCGCCTGGTCAGGCGGTTAGCTGGCTGGGAGCCAGATTAAGGTGCAGTGCCGGAGAGAGGACTCGAACCTCCACGGGAGTGATCCCACTAGGTCCTGAACCTAGCGCGTCTGCCAATTCCGCCACTCCGGCGTGCGGCTGGACGAGTAAATATATCCTAGCCGCCGTTTCATGCAAGTGGTAGATCGGCCAGAAAACTCCCTTCCCTGAAGAAGGTTGTAGCAGATCGCATTTTTCGGTCCGCGAAGGAATTGCCGGGGGGATGGCGGTACCCCGGAGGCCGGAATGCGACGCCCGGGAAGCAGCCTGCCTCAGAATCGGCCTTGTCACGGAGGCCGCAGGCCAGTACAAGGACGCCCCCTTTCCCGCGTAGCCGAGTATCCCGTCCGACCCCGATCGTGCCGCATCCGGCGACCGACCCGTTGCCGCGGCCGTAGCCATGGGGGATCGCTTGGCGACTCAGCAATTCAAGTGATGGTGATGTTGGCCGACGGCGTCGTTGCCTTCCGCCCGCTAGCGCTTCCCGTTTGCGGTGATGTCGCTGGCCGGCGGCCTGGCGGTCGCCCGTTGGGCATACCCGAATGGTTCTAAACCTTGGATTTCAACGCGCGGGAGGCACCGTCTATGCGACGGTTCATCATTTGGGCAGCTCTCACAGGTCTATTTCTGGCTGGAGCCGCTCCGGTCGACGCTCAGGAGCCTTGGCGACCTGAGTGGCGGGCACGCCGTGCCCAGGCTGAACTTCCGGTGCCCGGTCCCCAGCCGGAAACCACCTACGTGGTGCCTGGCTCGGAATCCGTGCACGATGGCTCCGCGGAGTCCATCAGCCAGCGGATGAGCGCGCTGCAGGCGGAGCTGAACATGCTCCGCGCCCAGTTGCGGGGGCAACTTTCCGCGCCTCCGGGGGCGGTGCCCGGCGAGATCGTTTATGAAGGCGAGATGCCGTTCCTGGGCGAGGGGCACTATGACGCGCATCTCGAGGGGGCGCAGTGCTGCATGGTGGTGCCCGGCGGCTGCTGCGGCGACGCCTGCGGACCGCTCAGCTTCGGTGCGGACGGCATCTTTCTGCACCCGAGCATCGTCGGCAACCACGCGTTCCTGGTGACCACCACGAACGCGAACACCTCGGCCGATTCGAGGAACATCCCGTTCGACTGGGATACCGAGGCTTCGTATCGCATCTGGGTTGCCTTGAAAGACTGCGATCGCTTCGGCATCCGGGGTTCGTTCTGGCGGTTCGAGAACAGCATCGCCCAGGTGCAGACGCTCGATCCCAACCAATTTGCCACGGCTGAAGTGTTCGTGCCCGGCGATTCGTTCGAGATTCTGGCTCCGGCGGGCTCGACGATCGACGCCTCGCACCGGCTGGACCTGGCGGTGGTCGATCTGGACGTGGTCAAGGACATCCTCTGGCCCAAGGCGATGCTGACCCTGACCGCCGGCTTGCGGTACGCCCGCAACGAACAGAACTACGAAGTCGACGTGATCGACGCCACGGGGGCGGCGCTCGCTTCGCTCAAGCACCTGCACCGGTTTGAGGGCGTGGGCCCGAGCATCGGCTTTGAGCTGCGGCGGTGCATCGGCTGCAGCGGGTTCTCGGTGTACCTGCGCAGCAAGGGAGCCGCCGTGTTCGGTCAGATTGATACGTCCGTGGACGAAGCCGAGTTTGGCGTTGAAACCAACGCCTACACGGCCGACGGCTTGGACGAGCCGCTGCTGATTGGCGAAGTCGGCTTCGGCTTCCAGTACAGTTGGCACAAGCTGTGGCTGCGGGCCGGGTACGAAGCCCAGTACTGGATGAACGCCGGCAACGCCACCTCTACGGGCGATGACCTGGGCCTGGTGGGCTTTGCGGCCTCGGCGGGCTTGGGCTTCTAAGCCGGCCGTGCTGAACGCGGCGGCCGTGCGGCTGGAGTAGGCAGGCGCGGAAGATGGATTTCCCAAGCCTCCGCACTGCTACCGACCCGTTCCCTAGATCCGGTACGGATCGGCTGGGACGCGGCGGACGATGCACAGCAAGCTGGCAGCGGCGGCGAGGCCTCCAATAGCAATCAGCAAGGCGGGCTCGAGTAGCAGCATCGCAGAACTAGCTCCAGGCAAGAGGGAGGAAGGATGCTGCAGGGTAATGCGACCGGCGTGCCAGAGTGGGACAATCACCCATAACCTCAAAACATGAGGGAATTTGGTTGTTTTGACGAGGTTGAACTAAACGGTTGTTTGATTTCCGCCCGCTCGGGTGGTGTCGCGGTGATGGCGCGGTTGTGGCGCGATGGATTCGCGTCCGCAAAGTTTGGGTAAACCAACTTCCCCGCACCATTCATCAACATGCTTGCAAATGAAACAAGGCGGCTTGAACTGCCCGGTTCAAGCCGCCTTGTTCTTTTCGTTCGTTTGGTTTCCGGACTTGCGGCGACAGGTTCACGGTGTCCTGGGGGAACGCGTCGCTCGCTTCACCGTGGGGTTACCAGGGAGCCCGGATGTAGTACACGCCGAACTGCCGCGTGTCACTGGGCCAGTACGGGGTCGGCAGGTAGCCCGGCCGCGGGCTGGGCGCCCCTACGGGCACGTAGGTCGGACCGGCGTACTGCGGATAGATCGGCGTGATGGTGGTGTTGCCGACACCCCAGGAGTAATTCGTCTGGTAGTTGGCCTGCGGCGGGACGACCAGTGCGACCGGCCGGCCCCACATGGTGTGGTAGTAGCCGTAGTGCCAGGGACCACCGTAGACGGTGTCGCCATCGGCCACAACCGCGCCGGAACCTTGGGCTGCCGCAGTCCCCTCAGTGACCGTACCGCCTTCAACGACCCCACCCTCGACGGTGCCTTCGGGCGAGAACACTTGCGGCGGGACGGTTTGGCCCACGTGCGCGCCGGGTTGCTGGGCGACCGCGAGGCCCGTCCAGCAGCAGGCGCAGCCCAATAGGGCGGTGAACAGGAAACGAGTCCGCTTCATGGTAGGAAAGCCTCGTGGTTTAGTACCAACGGATGGTGGTGATGGTGCTACCGCCATCCATGTGATCGCGGTAATAACGCCGAGTACGGAACCGCCACATCCACTCGTGAGGCCCCATCGGCCCGTAGCTGATCCAGGTGTAGCCCACGTATTCGGGGATCGGACGCGGGGCGAGGTACAGCCGGGCCGGGTACGGCTCGGCGCCTCCCGGCGGGTAGTAGTAATTGTAGGTCAGCGGCGGAATCGCCTGCGGGACCGGGGCGACGCCGGCTTCGACAGCCTCCTGCGCCGAAGCCGTCCCGCAGACTGCCAGGCTGATGCCAGCCACCAGCGGGAGAACGAGTTTTCGAACCATGACCTTCGCTCCTGTCGGAAATGGTGTCTGCGAGCGGGATCGAAACGGCGATGCGGACGGCGTCGGGCGACCGGGCCACAGCAACGGACGGCGCGAAACTGACCAGGGACCGTGCGTCCGGTGCGACCGGCCTGGGCTCCTTCCTCCAACGCGGGCCGCTGCCGAATCTGCGTGGCGAGCCTTTGGGGAAAATCGGGCTGCTGCCGGCAGTCGGCGTGCTATCAATTGTTTCGACCGGGCATCCAACGCGGCTTAGTGTTTGTGGAGCGGAGGCGCCATTTGCTACGGTTGTAGGCCGCATAAAGCGAACCCACCTGGGACCGGTGCGGAATAACCGGTAGAATCGGTACGGGGATTAAAGGCGGATTCCGCCCCACGGCAACGTACCCGCCTGCCCGATTTGCGTTGCCAGGGGCCTTCCTGATGCCTTGTGGGCCACGGCTGCTGGACGATTGGTTGGGGGGCCGTTTGGGCGACAACGCACCGCCCGCAGAGTACATTAGTTCCCCCCGGCGTGTGTGCCGCGGCGGCCGCCGCGCGGTCTGGCCGAGCCGTACAGGCCCTACCATCCGCACCGCCATTGCACCCGAAATCAAGCGTACGTTTTGCCATACAGGAGTGATTGTCTTGGCGCGTTCCCAAGCAGATCGAACCGCCCCGCAGCAGGAGGCCTCCTCGCCATCGACCAACGGTCACAGCACCGCCGAGAGCAACGGCCACGCGGTGAGCACGCCTCGCAAACGTGCGACCGCCGAGGCGATGGCGTCCAGCCAGCGCGATATTTCGGTGAGCGAGTTTTTTGCCAAGAACCGCCACCTGCTGGGATTTGACAATCCGCGCAAGGCGCTGCTGACCACGGTAAAGGAAGCCGTCGACAATGCCATCGACGCCTGCGAAGAAGCCGGCATTCTGCCCGAGGTATGGGTCCAGATCGACGCCACAACGCCCGGACGGTATCGCGTGGCGGTGCAGGATAACGGCCCGGGCATCGTCAAGAAGCAGATCCCGCTGATCTTCGGCAAGCTGCTGTACGGCTCCAAGTTCCACCGCCTGCGGATGAGCCGCGGCCAGCAGGGGATCGGCATCAGTGCCGCCGGCATGTACGGCGTGCTCACGACGGGTAAGCCGGTCAAGATCGCCTCGAAGACCGCGGCCAACAAGCCGCTGCACTACTTCGAGATCCAGATCGACACAAAGAAGAACAAGCCCGAGATCCTCAACGGCCGCGGCGAGGGCGAGGACATCAAGCTCGACGAGAAGGGGCTTGAACGCCTGGCCAAGCTGGAGCTGGACTGGGAGGCAAGCGTCGCCCACGGTACGCGCGTGATGATCGAGCTGGAGGCCCGGTATCAGCGCGGCCGCGGCAGTGTCGACGAATACCTGGAACAGACGGCGATCGCCAACCCGCACGTGCAGTTGCACTACCGCGATCCCGAAGGCAACGTGCGCGATTATCCGCGCAGTTCCGAAGTGCTGCCGCCCGAGCCCAAGGAGATCAAACCGCACCCGTACGGTGTGGAGTTGGGCCGGCTGGCCGTGATGCTCAAAGACACCAAGGCGCCCACGCTTTCGCAGTTTCTGGCCAGCAGCTTCACGCGGGTCAGCCCGGCGATTGCCAAACGCATTTGCGAAACGGCCAAGCTGAGCACGCGCGCCCGGCCAGCACACATCGGCCGCCACGAGGTCGACAACCTGTACAAGGCCATCCAGGAAACCAAGATTCCTGCCCCGGCCACCGACTGCTTGGCGCCCATCGGCGAAGAACTGCTGCTCAAGGGCCTGCGGCACGTGGTACCGGGCGAGTTCTACGCGGCGCACACGCGGCCGCCCTCGGTGTACCGCGGCAACCCGTTCCAGATCGAAGTCGCCCTGGCCTACGGCGGCACATCGTCGGCGACCAAGGTTTCGCTGGAGCAACTGCGCGAACTGCTCAGCGAAAGCGACGCCCGTACGTTGCGGCAGTTTCTGGTGACGACCTTTTCCGGCATCGGCCCCGATGGTGCCGACCGTATCGTGAAGGCGAGCAAGCTGGGAACCCGCAAGGTGCCGCACAAGCTGCGGCCCAAGGAGATCGAGGTTCTGCACCACGCGCTCCAGGACGTGAACCTGGACGAAGGGCAGACGATGAACGTGCTGCGGTTTGCCAACCGCGTGCCGCTCCAGTTCCAGCAGGGCGCCTGCGCCATCACGCAAACGGTGATGGCGACCAACTGGCGCAGTTACGGCCTGAGCCAGTCGCGCAACTCGCTGCCCTCGGCTCCGGTTACGCTGATGGTGCACATCGCCAGCGTGTGGGTGCCGTTCACCAGCGAGTCCAAGGAAGCCGTCGCGGCCTATCCGGAAATCCAGAAGGAGATCCGCCTGGGCTTGCAGGCCGTGGGCCGCAAGCTCGGCATGTACCTGCGCCGGCGGGCCATGGTCAAACAGGAAGGCGAACGCCGCAACCTGTTCCTCCGCTACCTGAAGGAGGTGGCCAGCGCCGTCAGCAAGATCAACGATGCCGACCGCGACATGCTGTACGAAAAGCTGGTGGCCGTCGCCCACAAGAAGACCGCAGTTGCCGACCTGAAGCTCGACGACCGCGGTAAGGCGATCCAAACGGCACCCGAGGAAGCCGATTACGGTGGTGGCGTGCTGATCGTGAGCGATGGCCAGGAGATCGTGCCGGGCAGCACCTCGGCTGGCGGTCGCATCAGCGACGACGATCGCGAGGAATAATTCGCGGCAGCCGCGGACAATCACGCTGCAGGGGCGTGCTACTGCGGGGGCCGCGGCGCGAGCTCGTACGTCAGCTCGACCACTTTCAGTTCCGGAGCTTGGACGGCTTGCGGGCCTTGCCCTTCGTCGAGCCAGGTTTGATTGCCGCCGGCTAACCGGGCTTGGCGGGCGCCGGCACGCGCACGGGTAATCATGTCGTCGAGGCTGTCCTTGGGAAACACTTCGATCACGCCGCCGCTCAGTGTGATTTCGGTCTCCACCCCGTCGACTTGCCAGGTGGAACGGGCGATTGTCTGCCGGACGCGCTCCACGGCATAGGTGGCATTGCGCGGCCCGGTATCGCCCAAAAAGACCGCGAAGCCGTTGCCCATCACGCGGCAGCCCAGGTCATTGTCACGCTCCATCCGCAGCACGCTGCTGATCAGTTGGCCCATGGCCTGCACGAGCCGATCGCCGATGCGCGGCCCGAAACAGTCGTTGACGTGATGGAGCTGATCGATCTCCATCCAGCCAAAGCTGACCGTGCGCTGCGAGGCGGGGTCCGCCGCGCGAAACTGGTCGATGAATTGCTGTAAGCCGCCCCGATTGCTCAGCCCACTGTGCCGGTCGATCAGCGTACGCGGATCAATTTCCGCGAGTCGGTTCTCCGACCGCAGCACCTCGATGAACGAGGCGAGCATGGCATCGCGCAGCAGGTGGCAATGATGAATCAGGGCGGCGATCTCGATCAGGAGGCGGCGGCTATCGACAATGCCCTCACGCTGCTGGGCCATGGCCAGGCGGTTGGCCGTGGTTTCCAGCTGCAATGCCTGAGCCTGCAGGATCTGCTCCAGTTCGACGCCTAACGGGCCAAGCTCGCCCAGGTCGCCCAGCCTGGCGCGCAAGTGATCGGTAGCCTGCTTCTGCTGTTCCAGCCACCGGTCGTTGGTCTGAAGCAGTTCGTCGGCCATCGCCTGCAGGTCGGGCGAGACCGTACTGGCGTGGATCGTGCCGGCGGCAATTTCGCGGTCGAGCTTGCGGACACGCGTATCGAGCTGCACCAACTGTTCCCGGTAGGCGCCGATTTCCAATCGCAGCACCGGCAGCGTGGCGCCGACAAACGGGTTGCTGTCCTCCAGACCGGCGAGGGCTTCGAGCCATTGCACCGGTAGCCCTGGTTCGGCCGTCTCGGTTGGCTGGGGCGGCAATTCAACGAGCGGCCGGGCGGGAGGCTCCAGAACAACCGCCGGCTGCTGGGGCTGCTCGCTCCAGGTGGGAAGCAGCACTGGACCGGCCGCGCGAAATTGATGATAGCGCACCGATAGCAGGTAGCCGATCAGCAGATTCGCGACGGCGACGACGAGGACCAGGGCGATCAATGGCTCCATAGCTTGGCTCCGCCTCCTGCGCCCCTGTCGTGACCGTCTTGGCGGAATCGCTTGTCGTTTTCCTGGGCTAACGCTGCCATAGGTTCGGTCCGGCGGTGGACCGGCGCACAAGTTGTGGGCAGTAGGCGGTACCGATCACGGTCGGCTGCCGCACCTGAAATTACCCCAGCCGGCATTGTCGACTAGAAGGCAGCAGCCCCGGTCACCTGGTTATCCAGCGGCGCGCTCGACATACTCGCCAGGATGTCGTTAATCAGTTCCTGCATGCGGCTGGTGCGGTCGATCACTTGCGGCAGCACGTCCTCGGCTCGGCTATTGAGCGAGTCTCGCAGCACCTCGGCTTCCGACGAGAGCGCCTGCACCAGCGGTTGCAGCGATTGCTTGGGGGGGCGGTCAGGACACTGGGCGGCTTCGCGGTGCTTGCCGTGCACGTGCAGCAGGTTGTTGTACCAGCGGAGAAACGTGCTGCGGCTGATCATGCCGCGCGGGTTCCCGTCGCGCACCACGATCACGCGCCGAATTGAAACCCTGCACAGGAAATCGAAGATCACACTGGCCGGGGTGTCTTCGTCGAAGCAGACCACGTTCCGCTTCATCACCTCGCGGACGGGCTTGTTCCAGCTATCAGGCGTCGACATCGCCGTAAGCACGTCTTTCTCGGACAGTATGCCGACCAGCCGCTCCGAACTGTCGATCACCGGACAGGAATTGACGCGGAACCGCAAGAAGAAGTCCGCCGCCTGGCCAACCGTTTCATCGGCGCGGAGGCAAGCCACCAGGGCCGTCATCATGTTGCGGGCCGTTAGCTGCTGGAACAGCCCATGCTGCTGCGGAGCGATGAAGTGGCCCGCTTCGCACAAAGCCCGATAACAGACCACGCGGTCGCGGCCTGCCTGCTTGGCCACCAGCAGGGCCTGGTCGGCGGCATCGATCAAGGCTTCGACGTCCTTGGTATCGTCCAGCAGGCCGGCCACGCCAATACTGGCGGTCACGTTGATCGTTTGCTTGCCGGCGGGAATCTCCAGTTGCGAGATCGCTTCGCGGGCACGTTCGGCCCAGAGCTTGGCGTCTTCCTCGCAGGTTTCGGTGAGAAGCGCGCAGAACTCTTCGCCGCCGAACCGGCACACATAATCGCTGGATCGAATGTTCGACTGCAGCGTCCGGGCGACGTGTCGCAACACCTGGTCGCCGACCGGGTGACCGTAGGTGTCGTTGATCTTCTTGAAGTAGTCGATGTCGATCATCACTGCCGACAGCTTGAGCTGGTAGCGGCGGGCACGCTGGAACTCACGCTGCGCCAGCTCATGGAAGGCACGGCGGTTGTAGATGCCTGTCAGCGGATCGCTGCGGACCAGTTCGTTCAGCCGCTGCTCGAGCAGCAGGACGCGGGCACCGGCTTTCATGCGGGCCAAAAGTTCGCCCTGCTTGACCGGCTTGGTGAGAAAGTCGTCGGCTCCGGCCTCCAGGCCTTCGACGAGGAAGTTGGAGCCCGTCTTGCCGGTCAGCATCAAGATGTACAGGTAATGCGGCAGTTGCATTTGCCGCACGATCCGGCACAGCTCCGGCCCCGTGAGCCCCGGCATCATCCAGTCGGTGAGCAGATAGTGGGGGCAATCCTCTTGGATCAGGGCCAAAGCTTCTTGGCCGCTGGTCGCCAATCGCGTGTGATAACCGCCCGATTCCAGCATCGCCTTGGTGAGGCGCAGCATCACCGGATCGTCGTCTACCAGCAGAACTTTGGGACCTGACGTTTCCATTGGGCATTCCCGAGCCGGGGGCGCGCCGACGTAACCCTATGGCCTACCGTGCCGTTTTGTCTTGAAAAGCTAGCTCGCCCAAGGGACGGGGCAAGGTTCCCTGTGACCAGAAAAGTTAGCGCGGTCGAACCGGTGGTGCAGTTTGCACCGAAGATGCCGTCGGCTCTTCCATGAATGGGGGGACTGCTAGTCGTTCGCCCCTGGTTCCTTGTGGGGAGATTCCGGAGATGGCACGGGGGAAGATTCGCCGGCTTTATGATCCGTTTGCCCATTACGCTCGCTGGCCGACGGGGAGCCCGCTAGGCTTTTGGGCTCCGTGGAACGAGCTTCGGCGGCCATCGTGGCGGCTGCCGTTTCGCCAAGCTGGACCAGACGCATCAGTTCCACCAGAACGTTGCGCTCCGCCAACTGAAAGCCGACGGCGATCACCGGACCGACAGAACCGAACAGGGTGAGGAAGTCCCACCGGACAAAGAACGATGCGCCCCAGCAGACCAGGGCGGCCAGGGCTACGAACTCGGCCCAGTACAAAATGGCGGCCAACAGCGGACGCAGGTGCAATGCCCCCAGGCGGCCCGTGGTTCGGGCCATGAACGGCACCAGCATCACGCCGGATACGAGCTGCATCAGCGCCATCCACTGGAGCAAATGGAGGTCGGCATCCGCGGGCAGTTCCGGGCGGAACTGCATCAGCACATAGGCCGCGGCCCCCAGCAACGTGAACGATTCCAGCATGGTTCCCAGGAGCAAGGCCCGCTGGCTTTGCCGGGCTGGCTCCCAGCGCATGGCGCCCACGCGTCCCAGTAAGCCAACGGCGGCGGCGAAAGCGGCCAAACTGGCCGTGATGCTGAGCGACAGTTCCAGCGGCCGCGAGACGGCCAGAAGTACGTACTCCAGCAGCACCGCCCACACCGCCAGGTGCAGTGCCTTGAGCACGGCTTGCAGCCGTCCCAGGATTTGTTCAAGCGACGCCTTCAAGAGGTGGTCCGATGTGCTGGTAGGGAAGCGTTGTCACCTTAGGCCGGGCAGTTTAACCCGGGCAGCCCCGCTGGCCTTTCTGTCTGGCCCCGCCGCTAGCCGGGGGGCGGGTGCAATGCCAGGCAAGCTGTTATAACATCCGCGATGATGAGCGAGCTTCCTGAAGTTGACGTTTTGTACCAGCAAGGGCCTTGCCTGGCAGTTTGGAAACCCGCGGGAGTGGCCACCCAGGCGCCGCCGGGCATCGACAGCCTCGAAACCCGGATCAAGCAGCAGCTTGCCCGAGCTGCCGGGCCAGGCGAGTCGATCTATCTGGGCGTGCCGCACCGGCTGGATCGGCCCGTCTCCGGGGCGATGGTCTTTGCCACAACACGCAAGGCCACGCGGCGGCTGGCCGAGCAGTTCGAACGTCGTGAGGTGCAGAAGATCTACTGGGCCTGCGTGACCGGCGAGGTGCAGCCGGACCGGGGCACCTGGCAGGATTTCATGCGCAAAGTGCCCGGTCAGGCCCACGCCGAGATCGTTCCGGCCGATCATCCCGATGCCCAACTGGCGGTGCTGCACTACCGGGTGCTGGGCGTGGCCGAGTTCGGCACGTGGCTGGAAGTGACGCTGGAAACCGGCCGGACCCATCAGATCCGGGTGCAAGCCGCGGCCCGGGGCCACGCCGTGCTGGGCGACCAGCAGTACGGCTCCGAGGTGGCCTTTGGCCCGGCTACCGACGACCCGCGTGCCAGGGTGATTGCCTTGCACGGCCGGCAGCTCGCCTTCCGCCATCCGACCACCAAGGAGCAGGTGCGCGTCACGGCGGCGCTGCCCGACTACTGGCAAGAGTTGGGCTATCCGTTCGAGGCCTGATTGGGGGCGAACCCCGCGGCGGGCAAAGGTGTCCACCGCGTTATGGTCCCGGTACCCGCCGCCAGAACGCAGCACGCACGGCAGCGAGCAGAGTCTGGAATTCGCCCCCATCCGAGCCGCAGGCCGCGCCGATCCCAGGTATTCCGATTGCTTGTTGCGCTTCTAGCCGCTTGGTGGTATCGCCACAAAACTTTGGCGCGATATAATCGCTGCGAACCTCTCCTGCCTACCCCATGCCATCCCCATGCAGGGCCCTCCCTCGCCGCGAGGCGAGTTCGATCCTCAGGCGTTGCAAGTAGAGCCGCTGCCAGAGCTCGCTGGAACGGCTGAGCCTCTAGCTGCGCCTTATGGCTTGCCCTTCTGGTTCGCCTATATCGGTAATTTGGCCATCATGATGGCCATCGCGGTGCTCTACCGCTATTCCGACTATGTGAAGGTGCTGGGCGGTACCGAAACCGATCTGGGGTGGATTGTCGGCGTGGGTATGGTCGGCAGCCTGGTCATGCGGCTTGCCCAGGGGGTCTGCATTGTCCGAATCGGAGCCCGGCAGGTCTGGTTCTGGTCGGTGGCCGTGTTTTGCGTGGTCTGTTTTGCCCACCGGTTGGTTGAAACCGTTCACGGTCCCGCCGTCTATACGCTACAGATCCTTTTCCGCAGTGCGGTCGCTGGAATCTTCGGGGCGTCGATCACGTACGTTTCCACACTGGTACCGATTACCCGGGTGGCCGAAGTGATCGGCATGCTTGGCACCTCCGGTTTTCTGGGAATGCTGGGCGGTACGCTGATTGGCGACTATGGCGTGTTCGGCGACGGCAAGATCGATCGCGAACACGTCGACTGGATGTTCGACGTTGCCGGCCTGCTGGGCGTGATTTCGTGCATCTTTGCCTGGCTGGCCACGCGGGGCGAGGTCCGGCCCGAGAAACGCCGTCAGCCGCCGCTGTTCTGGTTGCTGCGCCGCTACCATCCCGGCGTGCTGATGCTGGTAGCGGTGGGCGTGGGCATCGGCGTGAACTTGCCCACGGCGTACCTCCGGCCGTTTACTGAGTCGCTGCACATCGGCGGCATCATGCTGTTTTTCTGGGTGTACGCCCCCACGGCGTTCATTACCCGGTTCTTGACCCGCCGGGCCCCCGAGCAGATCGGCATCCGGCCGATGGTCATCATCGGGCTGACCTGTCTGGCGCTGAGCGTGGTGATGTACCTGGTGGTGTCGAGCACCTGGCACCTGATCATTCCGGGCTTTCTGGCCGGGTTTGCGCACGCCTTCTTGTTCCCGTCGGTGACCGGCGGCGGCAGCACGTCGTTCCCTGCCCGGTACCGCGGGATCGGCGTGACGGTGATGTTGGCCATGTACGACCTGGGCAACCTGATCGGCGCCCCGATGGCCGGCATGATGCTGTTCGGGGCCGAGGCCCTGGGCTTGCCGCCGTATCCTAGCATGTTTCTGGGCATCGCCAGCATGCTGGCCCTGATCTGCCTGAGTTACTACTTCAACAGCCGGCACCACAAGGGGCCGGGGCTCCATCACGAGCCCAAACGGAAGGCCCGGAAGGTCAAGCCGCGCACGAGGGCAGCCGCGGGGGCGTCCCCGGGCGACGGGGCGACCAACGGCGCCCCGGCTACCAACGGAGCCGCCGCCAGCACCGTGGCCGACGAAGCCTGGCCGCGTGGCGGCGAGCCGGCCGACAAAGGCCGCAGCCTGCTTCCGGGCACCCCGGGCGAACCGCCCCGTGGGGACGAAGGCCGCCCGGCATCGAAGCCCCCCGGCGAGAAATGCCCTCGGTAGCCGAGGGCTTGCGTCTGCGGGCTGTGAGGGGCGGCAAAGTCGCCCCGGATCCGTGCTGCGGACGCTGCTGCGCCGCTTGCAGAAAAAGCCCTCAGGCGGCACAATCGCCGTTTCCATCCTGCCTTATACGCGCGGCCATCACGCTGTAGCGGCCGCACATCGTCTGTACGTCCGAACGAATCTCTGGCCACTAACGAACAGGAATGCACCCGATGGGCGAATTCCGCGTCGAACGCGATTCGATGGGCGAGGTAAAGGTGCCCGCCCAGGCTTACTACGGAGCCCAAACGCAGCGGGCTGTCGAGAACTTTCCCATCTCGGGTTGGACCATTCCCCCGGCGTTGATCCACGCCATCGGCCGGGTCAAGTACGCCTGCGCCGTCGCCAACCGCGACCTGGGCAAGCTCACCGGCACCGGCAAGAACCCGCTCAACGACCAGCAGGTGCAGGCCCTGCTCGACGCCTGCCGCGAAGTGGCCGAGGGCAAGTTCGACAATGAGTTCCCCATCGACGTATTCCAGACCGGCTCGGGCACCTCGAGCAACATGAACGCCAACGAGGTGATCTCCAACCGGGCGATTGAGCTCTTGGGGGGCGATCGCTTCGCTGCCGAGAAGCCGGTGCACCCCAACGACCACGTCAACATGGGGCAAAGCACCAACGACACGTTCCCCACCGCCATTCACGTGGCCGTGGCGGTCGAGATCGGCGAGAAGCTGATCCCGGCTTTGCAGCGCTTCGCCGATGTGCTGGCCGAGAAGGCCAAGGCCTGGGACAAGATCATCAAGATCGGTCGTACCCACCTGGCCGACGCCACGCCGCTGCGGCTGGGCCAGGAGTTCGGCGGCTTTGCCCGGCAATTGGAGCTTTCGGTGGAGCGGGCTCGCCGCGCCCAGCAGGCCGTGCTGGAACTGCCGGTCGGTGGCACGGCCGTGGGCTCGGGAATCAACACGCACCCCGAGTTCGGCCGCCGCGTGGCCGAGGAACTGGCTCGCGAGACGGGCATCCCGTTCGTGGAAGCCGTCAACCACTTTGAAGCCAACGCCCAGCGCGACGGCCTGGTGGAGTGCCACGGCCAGTTGCGGGTGATCGCCTCCACGCTGTTCAACGTGGCCAACAATATCCGCTGGCTGGGTTCGGGGCCGCGGTGCGGCTTCTACGAGGTGATCATCCCCGATCTTCAGCCCGGCAGTTCGATCATGCCCGGCAAGGTCAACCCGGTGATGTGCGAAAGCCTGATGCAGGTGGCCGCCCGGGTGATGGGCAACGATCAGGTGGTCGCCGTGAGCGGTGCCGCCGGCGGCAACTTCCAACTCAACATCATGATGCCGGTCATGGGCCAAACCACGCTGGAAAGCATCGCCTTGTTGACCGGCGGCGTGAACGCCTTTGTGGACAAGTGCGCCGTGGGCCTGGAAGCCAACGAGGAAGCCTGCACGGCCTCGGTCGAGAAGAGTCTGTCGATGGTGACGAGCCTCAACCCGTATATCGGCTACGAGAAGGCCGCCGCCCTGGCCAAGGAGGCCTTCAAGACGGGCAAGACCATCCGCGAGTTGTGCCACGAGAAGCAGATTCTGCCCGAGGAAACCCTCAACAAGGCCCTCGATCCCTGGAGCATGACCGAGCCGCACGCGTAACACCGGATGCGGCAGGTCTGGCTGCCTGATACGAATGACGCCGCCGGTACCGTGGTGCCGGCGGCGTTTATTGTTGCGCGCGCTTTACGATCGCAGCGCCAAATGAGCAGCTAGCAAGCCGATCCGTCTAGAGGATCAGCATTGCATCGCCGTAGCTGTAGAAGCGGTATTCTTCGCGTACGGCTTCTTCGTAGGCACGGCGAATCAGGTCATCGCCGCCAAACGTTCGCACCAGCACCAGCAGCGTGGTGCGCGGCAGGTGGAAGTTGGTCAGCAGGGCATCCACCGCGTGGAACTGGTGGCCGGGCCGAATGAACAGCTCGGTAAAGCCCGACCACGGCGCGATCTGCCCGGCCGCCGATGCTGTTTCCAGCACGCGAACGGCCGTGGTGCCCACGGCCACGATGCGGCCCCCGGCGGCGCGGGCAGTCAGCAGCTTTTCGGCCGTGGTGGCGGTCAGCTCACCCCACTCGCTGTGCATCGGGTGCTCTTCGAGCGTTTCGGTCTGGATGGGGCGGAACGTGTCCAGGCCCACGTGCAGCGTGACCGATTCCACAGCGATGCCGACTTCCTTGCACTCTTCCAGCAATTGCGGGGTGAAGTGCAAGCCTGCCGTCGGCGCGGCGACCGAACCGGGCGTGGCGGCGTACACCGTTTGATAGCGCGTCAGGTCGCTTTCTTCCATCTCGCCGCCGCGGATGTAGGGCGGCAGCGGAATGCGGCCCACGTTGCGCAGATAGGCCTCGGTCGAAGTGCATTCCTGCGGAGGCCGCACCACCCAGATGCCGCCGGCCAGTCGAGCCAGCAAGGTCAACTCGCCGGCATCATTGCCCAGGCGGTCGATCAGCGTGACGCGGTCGCCGGGCGTCAGCTTGCCGCGGGTCTTGCAGAGAAGCTGCCAGGTGCCATGCTCCGGCTGGGACGACAGGTACAGGCCTTCCCACTTGCCGCCGGTCTCCGTCCTGCGGCCGATCAGTCGGGCGGGCAGCACCCGGCTGTTGTTGACCACCAGCACGTCGCCTGCCTTGAGGATGTCGGGCAAGTGGCGGACATGGCGATGTTCCAGTTCGCCGGTGTCGCGGTGGACAACCAGCAGACGCGCGTCGGAACGGACCGGCAGCGGGTGCTGCGCGATCAGCTCCTTGGGAAGCTCGTAGTCGTACTGGCTAAGGTCAGTCAAGCGAGTGAAGGCCCAAAACTAGCGGGGAACAGCGGAAACCCGGCGCGCCGCAGTCCAGTCCGGCGCGCACCTCTACCGCATGATGATACGAGTTTGCGCGGTAGCGGGAAGGCGTGCTTACTCTTGGCTGTTGATCGCCTTCCAAACCTTGTGCGGCTGCATCGGCAGCTCGCGCATCCGCACGCCCACGGCGCGATAGATGGCGTTGGCGATGGCCGCCGGCGGTGGCACGATCGGCGTTTCGCCCACGCCGCGCACGCCGTACGGGTGTTTGGGATTGGGCACCTCGACGATGATGGTCTCGATGTTCGGCAGGTCGTACGCGGTCGGCATGCGGTAGTCGAGCATGCTGGCGTTGCGCATCCGGCCGTCGGCGTCGTAATAGTATTCTTCGTTGAGCGCCCAGCCGATGCCCTGGACGGCGCCACCTTGCATCTGCCCTTCGACATAGCTGGGGTGAACCGCCTTGCCGGCATCCTGGACCGCGGTGTACCGCAGGATGGTGACCTTGCCGGTTTCAGGGTCGACTTCCACGTCGACGATATGGGTGCCAAAGCCGTTGGTGGCGCCGCCGCCGTCGACGCTGGCCCGGCCCACGATGCCGCCGCCGGTTTCCAGCAGCCGCCTGGCCAATTCCTTGAACGTGGCCGACTGGCCGGGGCCGGTGAAGGTGCCGTCGGCGAACTCCACCTGGTCGGGCTCGCAATCCCAGAGGATGGCTGCCCGTTCTTTCATCTGGGCGATGATGTCCAGGCCGCAGTGGTAAGCGGCCAGACCGGTGGCGTAGGTCACGCGGCTACCGCCGGTGACGTCGGTGTAGCCCACGCCGTCGGTGTCTTCGACGCGCGGAATGACGTCCTCGGCCGCGATGCCCAGCGTTTCGGCCAACTGCATGGCCACGGTGGTGCGGGTACCGCCGATATCGGTCGAGCCCTCCACCAGGGTGACGGTGCCGTCGGGGTTCACGCTGGCCGACGCGGCGCTCTTGAGCCCCACATTGAACCAGAAGCCCGACGCCACCCCGCGGCCACGGTACGGGCCGGTCAGCTCGCTTTGGTAGTGGTCGCTGTTGCGGGCCGCTTCGAGCGTTTCGATGAAGCCCACCCGCGGGTAAACCGGGCCATCGACGCGGCGGGTGCCTTCCTTGGCGGCGTTCTTCAGGCGGAACTCGATCGGATCGATGCCGAGTTTCTCGGCGATCTCGTCGATCACTGTTTCGCAGGCGAACGCCGCTTGGGTGGCGCCCGGAGCGCGGTAGGCCTGGGTCTTGGGCTTGTTCACGCACACGTCGTAGCCGTCGACTACCGCGTTGGGGATGTCGTAACAACTGAAGACGCACATGCAACCGGGGCCAATCACGCCGCCGGGGAAACCGCCGGCTTCGTACGCCAGGTAGGCCTGGGCGGCCACCAGCTTGCCGTCGCGGGTAGCGCCGAGCTTGACGCGGATGAACGTGGCGGGCGTGGGGCCGGTACCTTCGAACACCTCGGCCCGGCTCATCACGATCTTCACCGGACGGCCCGACTTGCGGCTGAGGATGGCCGCCACCGGTTCCAGGTAGATGGAGATTTTGCCGCCAAAGCCGCCGCCGATTTCGCACGGCACCACGGTCACGTTGGACACGGGGATTTGCAGCACTTCGGCCGTCTGCTGGCGGGCGGTGAACGAACCTTGCGTGGCCGTCCAGATGGTCAGACGGTTGTCCTGGTTCCACAGGGCCACCGACACGTGCGGTTCGATGTAGCCCTGGTGGACTGTGGCCGTCTTGAACTCACGCTCGATGACGATGTCGGCCTGGGCGAAGCCTTCTTCGACGTTGCCCTGCTCAAAGTGCAGGTGCTTGGCGATGTTGCTGGGCTTGTCGCTCTGCTTGCCGCCCAGTTCCTCCGTATACACGTTGTCGTGCAGCAGCGGGGCGTCGTCCTTCATGGCGTCGAGCACCCACAGCACGTGCGGCAGCACTTCGTACTCGACGCGGATCAGCTTCAGCGCCTCCTCGGCGATGTGCGGGCTCTTGGCCGCGACGGCTGCCACGGCGTGCCCCTTGTACAGCACCTTGTCGTGCGCCATCACGTTGGCCGACAGGTGCGCCAGGTTCACGGCGCCTTCGCCCAGCTCCGCAATCTTGTCTTTCACGTCGGGGAAGTCCGCACCGGTGCACACGGCCAGCACGCCCGGCAACGCTTCGGCGGCCGAGGTGTCGATCGACTTGATCCGGGCATGGGCATGCGGGCTGCGGAGGATCCGGCCGTGCAGCATGCCGGTGAGCTGCATGTCGTTGGTGTAGATGGCGCGGCCCGTGACTTTATCGGCGCCGTCGTGGCGGATGGGGCGGGTGCCCAACACCTTGTATTGCTTGCCGGCGGTCTCAGAGCGGGGTTGGTTGATCGTAGCCATGATGCTGGTCGTTGTGTGCGAGGGAGGTGGACGAGGGGGCGACACAAAACGCGGCGCTTAGCGGCTGGCGGCCATCCGCTGGGCGGCATCCTGAACCGCCCGCACAATCTTGTCGTAGCCGGTGCAGCGGCAGATGTTGCCGGCCAGCTCAAAGCGAATGTCGCGCTCGCTGGGGTTGGGGTTCTTATCCAGCAGCGCCTTGGCGGCTACCAGAAAACCGGGCGTGCAGATGCCGCACTGCAGGGCGGCCCCTTCCAGGAAGCATTGCTGCAGCGGATGCAGGTGCCCGCCGCACGCGATGCCTTCGACGGTTTCAATCGTGGCGCCTTCGGCCTCGACCGCGAGCACCAGGCAGCTATCGACCGGCAGGCCGTTGAGCAGCACGGTACAGGCCCCGCAGTTGCCGTTGTTGCAGCCTTCCTTCGTGCCGGTCAGACGCAGAACGTCGCGCAGCACTTCGAGCAGGCTTTGCCGGGCTTCGCACAGGAACTCAACCGGCTCGCCATTGATGGTGGTGGTAACGTGGATTCGCTTTCCCATGACTTTCGGAGTGGCTGCAGGGTGGTTGATCGTTGGGCGAAACAGAGGGGGACGCAAACAGGCGGCGATCAGTATCCGGACTGGGCCCGCTCGGCGGCCTTGGTCAACGCGCGGCGGACAAGCACGCCGGCCAGGTGGATGCGGTACTCGGCCGGGCCACGCATGTCGGTGATGGGCGAGGCCACTTTCTTGGCCAGTTCGCCGGCTTCGCGGAACACCTCCTCGGTCGGAGCCTTGCCGACGAGGTACTCGCTGGCTTCAGCGGCGAACTTGGGCGTGGGAGCCACGGCCGACAGGGCAACCCGGGCGGCGGCGATGCGGCCGCTTTCGTCCAGGGCCAGCCAGGCTCCGGCGCCGGCCACGGCAATGTCCATTTCGTTGCGCGGAATGTGCCGCAGGTAGTGGGAGCCGCTGCGGGGAAGCGGCGGCGGAAACGTGAGCGACACCAGGAACTCGCCCCGCTCCAGGGCGTTGCGGCCCGGCCCGGTGCAGAACTCCTCGACCGGCAGTTCGCGTACGCCCGAGGGCCCCGCGATCTGGCAGGTGGCGCTGTGCACGATCAGCGCCGGGATCGAGTCGGCCGCCGGCGACGAGTTGCACAGGTTGCCGCCGACGCTGGCTCGGCTTTGCACCTGCCAGCCGCCGATGATTCGCGTGGCGTCGCACAGGGCGGCGTACGCGGTACGGAGCCGCTCGTCGCCGTAGATGCGATAGCACGGGGTCGCGGCCCCCAGTTTGAGCCCGGTTTCGGGGCTGTACTCCAGGACCGTCAACTCAGGAATCTTCTTGATATCGACCAGCAGGTCGACACTGCGCAAACCTTCTCGCAGTTGCACCAGAATATCGGTGCCACCAGCCAGCACCCGGGCCGAGTCGCCCCGAGCCGCTAGCAGGCTGACAGCTTCTTCCACGGTGGCAGCGGCGGCATACTCAAAGTCTTTCAAAGCGGCGATCTCCGCAGCAAGCTGTGGCGTGGGGGGGCTGGGCACCCGGCGGATGCGAGGGAGGAACACGTACGCACTCGTTGCGGCTGACATGTCCCCCAGTGCCCGGTGCCGAAGTGTGCCGGTTGGCACCTTGGCAATATCCGGGGATGGCTCGACAGTGTCAAGCAAATGACAAACGGCCCTGGATGGATGTTCGGGCGGTGGCTGGCCCCCCACCAGGGAGCTGGAGCGGGGCATGCAGCTACTTGACCGGCGGCGCCTCAATTATGAACATGAAGCTTTGGAAACAATTGGCGTCCTCGCCGAATGCCCCCCTCGAAGGACAGTGCCGGCTGCTTGAGGGACGGGAAAGAGTTTCGCATACCATCAGAAGGCGTTCCATGAGCAGCGAAGTGCGCTTTGCGCAGCGTAAGTCGGTCGAACAAGTGGAAGAAGGCACGGAGCTTGCGCCCAAGTTCGACGAGCACGGCCTGATTCCGGCAGTGACCACCGATTACGCCACCGGCGAGCTGCTGATGCACGGCTATATGAATGCCGAAGCGCTGGCTCGCACCATCGAAACCGGCGAGGCCCACTACTGGAGCCGCAGCCGGCAGTGCCTGTGGCACAAGGGCGCCACCAGCGGCCTGATCCAGAAGGTTCGCGAACTGCGCATCGACGACGACCAGGATTGCGTCTGGCTGCGGGTCGAAGTCACGGGCGGCGCGAGCTGCCACGTGGGCTATCGCTCCTGCTTCTATCGCAGCGTTCCGCTGGGCGAAGCCGGCAAGGCCACCGGGCACCGCCTGGTGTTCACCGAGCACGAGAAGGCGTTTGATCCCAAGGAAGTGTACGGCGACGCCCCCAACCCGACGCAGCTTTAACCGGGACGGGAACTCGCTTGAGCTCCCCGGGACGTTGAGTTTGCCCGGCGGCCGCTACGCCCCAAGCCTGCCGCTTGTTGGCCGATGGTGGCGGTAAGCATGCCCATCTGATTGACGCATAAGCGTTTGCTTTCGTTGCCTGGCCCGTGGGCGGTCAAGGGGCCAGGCGATATACTCATGTTGGCTGGCTCGCGCTGTTCAGACAGCCAACGGCTTGGGCGGGAAATTTGCGAGGAAGTGGTGTCCTCCCGCCCCTGGTATCTTCACAGGTAAGGCTCGATGAACGTACTGGTCATTGGCAACGGCGGCCGCGAACATGCCCTGGCGTGGAAACTGCGCCAAAGCCCTCACGTGAAACGGGTGTTTGTGGCCCCTGGCAATGCGGGCACGGCCTTGGACGCCGAGAATGTCGATATCTCGGCCACCGACATTCCCCGGCTGGTGAAGTTCGCCCAACAGGAAAAAATCCACTTGACCGTGGTCGGCCCGGAGCAGCCGCTGGCGGCTGGGCTCGTCGACGCCTTCGAAGCCGAAAAACTCCGCGTGTTTGGCCCCACCAAGGCCGCGGCCGAGTTGGAGTCGAGCAAGGTCTTCTGCAAGAACCTGCTGCGGCACGCCGACGTGCCCACGGCCGATTACCGCACGTTCCGCGACGCCGAAAGCGCGCTGACCTTCCTCAATAACCGCGAGGACGTTCCGGTCGTGGTCAAGGCCGACGGTCTGGCCGCCGGTAAGGGCGTAGTTGTCTGTAACAACCGCGAGGAAGCCATCGCCGCGGTGAAGCAGATTGCCGAAGACAAGATCTTCGGCAGCGCCGGCAATCAAATAGTGATTGAAGAACGGCTCGACGGCCCCGAGGTGAGCATCTTCGCGATCACCGACGGCCGGACCATTGTCACGTTGGCTCCCTGCCAGGATCACAAGCGTGCGTACGATGGTGATACCGGCCCCAACACCGGCGGCATGGGGGCCTATTCGCCTACGCCGCTGATCGATGCCGAGAAACTGCACTGGATCGAAGCCCACGTGCTGGTACCGACCGTCCACGCCATGAAACGCAGCCGCCGGCCGTTCCGCGGCGTGCTGTACGCCGGGCTGATGCTCACCAACCAGGGCCCCAAGGTTCTGGAGTACAACGTCCGCTTTGGTGATCCCGAGTGCCAGCCGCTGCTGTTCCGGCTCAAGAGCGACCTGTTCGAGCTGTTGGATGCGGCGGTCGATCAGCGGCTCGACCAGATCAACCCGCCCGAGTGGAACCCCGATCCGGCGGTCTGCGTGGTGATGGCCAGCGAAGGCTATCCGGGCAAGTACGAGACGGGCCGCGTGATCCGCGGTCTGGACGAAGCCGCCGCATTGCCCAACGTCAAGGTGTTCCACGCCGGCACGGCCACCAGCAACGGCGACGTGGTCACGGCCGGTGGCCGGGTACTGGGCGTAACGGCGACGGGCTCAAGCATTCCCGCCGCCAAATTGCAGGCTTACCGGGCCGTGAAGGCGATTCGCTGGCTGGGGGCCTGGTGCCGCAAAGACATCTCCGACAAAGCGCTGGCATTTGCGACGGACAGCCGCGTCGATTAGAGTTCTGGGCCTGGAGTGTGCACCGTTCCAAGCACACTCGGAATCGATGAGCGCGGCATTCTGGCTGCGTGAGGCCTATGAGCGACGTCAAGGTACGACCGCAGAATCTGATCCAGATGTGCCTGTTGGCGGTTGCCGTCGGGGTCATTGCCGGCTTGGGGGCTTGGGCATTTCGAATGCTCATTGGCGTGGTGCACAACGCCTTCTTTCTGGGGATCTACCAGTGGCAGTACAACACCAATGAGCACACGCCGCCGAGCCCGTTCGGCATGGGCATCATTCTGGCCCCGGTGATCGGCTCCATCGCGGTGACCTGGCTGGTGCAGACCTTTGCCCCCGAGGCTCGAGGGCACGGCGTTCCCGAAGTGATGGACGCCATCCACTACGGCGGCGGTCGCATTCGGCCCGTGGTCGCGGCGGTCAAATCGCTCGCCTCGGCCATCTGCATCGGCAGTGGCGGCTCGGTGGGGCGCGAAGGGCCCATCATTCAGATCGGCTCGGCCTTCGGTTCCACGCTGGGGCAGATCTTTTCCATTCCGCAACGGCAGCGGATCACGCTGATTGCCGCCGGGGCCGGAGGCGGTATCGCCGCCACGTTCAACGCGCCGCTGGGCGGCGTATTGTTTGCCGTCGAGCTGCTGCTGGTAAGCATCAACGTGCGTACCATGTTGCCGGTGACGCTGGCAACCGTGGTGGCTTCGTACATCGGCCGCGCTTTGCTGGGAACACCGCCGGCCTTTGACTTCGAGCCGCTGACGATCAACAACTTCCACCTCACCAACCCTTGGATCCTCGCCTTGTATGTGCCGCTAGGGCTGGTGCTGGGACTGGGGGCTACCCTTCTGGTACGCACCATCTATTGGTTTGAAGACTTCTTCGATGCGCTGCCGATCGGCCCGTATTTCCGGCACATGCTCGGCATGTTGGGCGTGGGCGTCCTGATTTACGTGCTCATGCACACGACCGGACACTACTACGTGCAGGGCGTCGGTTATGCCACCATCATGGATATCATGCACGGTACGCTCACCAGCCCCACGCTGCTGTTGATCCTGCTGGGCGTCAAGCTGCTGACCACGTGCTTGACGCTGGGCTCAGGCGGCTCGGGTGGGGTGTTCTCTCCTGCCCTGTTTACCGGAGCATGTCTGGGAGCGGCCTGCGGCCATGGTTATCAGTGGTTGTTGCCCGACTTGAGTGTCGACGTTGTGGCGTTTGCCCTGGCCGGGATGGCGGCGATGGTGGGAGCCAGCACCGGCGCGGTGCTCACCTCCATCGTGATGCTCCAGGAGATGACCTACGACAACAACGTGCTGCTCCCGGTGATGATCACAACCATCGTGGCAGCCGCGGTCCGCAAGCTGATTTCGCCGGAGAGTATTTACACCCTCAAGTTGGTGCGCCGTGGCCACGTGGTGCCCGACAGCCTGCAAACGGCCTTCGACGATGCTCGTCTTGTCCGGCATGTGATGAGCAGCGATTTTGCCGTGCGTGACCTCGCAACCGGCAAGACGACGGAATCGAGCCCCGGCACGCACCAGGTGACACTGCTCGCCCGCGATGGCTACGTGCAGGGCGTGCAATATGCCGGCGAGACGGACAGCGCAGGCGACCCGAAGGAAGCGGTTCGCTACGTTGTGGTGGCGCCCGAGTCGGGCTTGAATGAGACCCTGAGGAGCATGCGCTCGGCCGGGGCAGCTTGTGCCCTGGTGACCAATTCGGCGGTAGCCGTTACACAGCCCGATCAATTGCAGGCGGCCGACGTGCTGGGCGTGCTGACACTGCACGACGTGGGACAATACCGCCTGAACCAGGCGGAACTGTACTCGTGAAACCGCCAACCACGATCGGCAGGCTGGTTACGCCTGCGGCTGCTCGGGGGCAATCAATTCTCGTTGGATGATTTGCAGAATCCCCCGGGCAACTTCTTCCTTGGGGCCGGCGAGCTGTGCCAGGGTTTGCCCGGCACGGTTGAGTACTTCCACCTGGTTATCTGGCGAGTGCATGGCCTGCGGGCCGTTGGCGACCATCAGGTCGCAGCTTTTCTGCTCGGCTTTCACCAAGGCGCGGAAGCGAGCGTCGTCGGTTTCCAGGGCAAACCCCACAACCCATTGCCCGGGAGCCTTGTTCGCGCCTAGCGTGGCCACGATGTCGGGCGTTTCGATCAGCCGCAACTCCAGTGGCTGCCCGGTTTTTTGGATTTTGCCTTTGGCGATCACCACGGGGCGATAGTCGCAGGGAGCCGCGGCGCCGATCAGGCCGTCGCACTCGGTGAAACGTTGCTCGGCGGCGGCCAACATTTCCTCGGTGGAGATGACCGATACGACCTCGGCCGCCGCAGGGTAGGTAACTTCGACCGGCCCGCTGATGATGATCACCTCGTGCCCCAGCTCCAGGGCAGCTTCAGCCAAGGCCTTGCCCATCCGTCCGCTCGACCCATTGGTGAGGTAGCGCACGGGGTCAAGGTATTGCCGCGTGGGGCCGGAGGTGATGAGGATTCTTGCCATAACGCCCAAAGGGTGAGATGGATGCCAAAGTTGGTTGGGGAAGGCTGCCGGCCGAAGCGGAGCCCGTCGATCGCCAAGCACCTTCGGCGCGAACCTTGGCCCCCCAAGCCGTACCGGAAGCTGGCTGGCGAACCTTGCGCCAGGCGATTGCCGCGTGCTTTGCCGCCGCGTCCCCGCGTTACTCGATGGTGCTGGCTTCTTCGCGGCTGGGAGCGCCAAAGTTCTTCAACAGGAAGTTATCGACGTCGTTGGCCACGATCACGCCGTAGTTCACGGCGCCCAGCCAGCCCGACATGATGATCCCCACGCTGCCGGCATGATACAGGCCGCCCACTTGCTCGGGCAGTCCTCGGCTGACGGCCAATCCTTCAAACTTGGTGCCGAAGCTGGCGCCTTGCAGGTGCCGGGTGTACCGTTCGAAGGTGCGCGGCGTGGACGCTTCAACATGGTCGACCCGCTCGCGGATGTTGGGCACGTATTGTTCCACGGCGTCGAGCGTGGTTTCGATCAGGTCCTGCTTGCTCGCCAGGTATTCTTCCTCGGACAGGTGCGCCCAGTCCTCGTACCGGGCGTTGGTGCTGGATACGATCACGCAGCGGTTCGTGCCCGGCCGGGTCTTGGGGTAATAGAACGAATACGTGCGGCTGGTGATGTTACGGCTCAGTAGCAGGTCGGTGCGGAACTCCGGCGCGGTGGAGCTGAACAGCAGGTCGCCCACGCTTTCGTCGATCAGGTCGCCCGGCTTCAGCGCCATGTAGACCTGGCAACTGGAGTTGTTCAGGCGAACGGCCCGGGCGGCGTCGATAAAGCTGCGGTCGAAAACTTCCTCGCCCACCAGGTTGAAGATGGTCGACTTCAGGTTGGAGTTGGAGATCACCGCCCGGGCGCCGATGAACCGGCCGTTGACCGTGACGCCGGTCACGCGCGTGCCGCGCAGCGGATGGTGCTCGGTGTGGATGCGCTGGGCCTCGCAACGGATGCGGAGATCGACGCCGTTGGCTTGCAACTCCTCCTTCATGAGCCCGATCAGGCGGTCGGTTCCCCCTTCGAAGGTGAACACGCCCTGGGACATGAAGTTGGAGAAGACGATCCCGTAGCTGATGGCCGGGTCTTCCAGCGTGGAGCCGTTGGCGTACGTGATCGGCTCCATCAACAGCCGCACCACGTCGGGGCGGCCGGGGAAGAACCGCTCGAACAGTTGGCCGGCGGTGACGCTCTGGTCGTCGTAGAAGTTCATCGACCGGGCGGTGTCGAAGAACGCTTTGACGTTCTCGGCCGGAACCTTGAACCGCTCGATCAGCAGCCGCGTGAAATCCTCGCGGTTGAAGGTTGTCGTGAGCGAGAACATCGGGTTATCGAACCGGATGCCCTTGAGCTGCACGATCGAGTCGGCGATCTGCTTGGTCCAGTACCGGCGGCAGCTCTTGATCATGCCGACCGGGAAGCCGTGGAGCGAGATATCGAAGATATGCCCGCCGCGGCGTTTGAACCACGTGGCCATGCCGCCCAGTTGGTAGTGGTGCTCCAGCAGCAGGACGGAGTAACCGGCCTTGGCAAGCGTGTTGGCGGCCGTCAGCCCGGCGAGCCCGCTGCCGATGATGATGACGTCGTACTCGTCACGACAATCCTTAAGAAAATCCTTGGCCATGGGTTCCTGGGAGCAGACGTAAGGTTCGGTCAACGGCCGGCGCGGCAGGACACGCAGCCACGGAGGGAGGTTTGCAATTGCGGGGCGTACGCGCGGCCTATCGGGTGGGGACGCCGCAGGCAGAAGAAGATGAAGTCTTCTTTTGCGATTGCGCGGCGTCTCGCGCGGCTGGCTTCATGGTAGAGGGGGAGCGGCCAGCACACAATCGGGTGACGTCCGTTGAGCAGGCGAATCATCCTTGGAACCGCTCAGAGCAAGGCAAGGTTAGCCGTTGGGGGGGCTTACGCATCGACGGCAACCCGGGTACGGTGTCAAACGCATGTCGCGGGACCGCGATCGGGTCGTGGTCCTGACGATGGGGAAAACTGTTTTTCCCCTCGCTTGGGGCTTGAATCCCCCCCACGGTGTGTGCCATATTTCACGCACCCACAGGGTCGCGTTTTCCGAGTACATCTGCCGGTAGCGGTACATTTTCCGGGTGCGGAATTCATCGGCACCGGCACCGGACTAGGAACTGGCGGTGGCGGAACACCTCTCGCTCTACATGCCGGAATGGCTGGCATACACGCTGGCTGCCCTGGTACACGCGTTCTTGCTCATCAACGTGATCGCGGTAGGCGCCCTATTCTTTATCTGGCAGGAGCGCAAGGTCTGCGGTCGCATCCAGGATCGTTTGGGACCTACCCGCGTCGGCGGCAAGTTCGGCTGGCTGCAAACCCTGGCCGACGGCATCAAGCTGCTCTCCAAAGAAGACACGATGCCCAAGGGGGCCGATGCGCTGCTATTCCGCTTGGCGCCCTATATCAGCTTCTGTGCGTCGTTCGCGGCGTACATGGTGTTGCCCTTCTCCAGCGGCTACAGCGCCATCGGTTCCACCATCGGCGCCTTTCTGATCCTGGCCCTGCTGGGGCTGGAAGTGTTTGGCGTGATCCTGGCCGGGTACGCCTCGGGCTCCAAGTGGTCGCTCTTTGGCGGAATGCGCGAAGCGGCCCAGGTGGTCAGCTACGAAGTGCCGCTGGGGCTGTCGGTGATTGTGCCCGTGGTGGTGGCCGGCACGATGGACCTTACGGCCATCGGCGACATGCAGCGGGGCTGGTTCACCAACTGGTTTGTTTTCCACGACCCGTTCACGTTCATCACCTTCTGGGTGTTCTTCTCCTGCGCCACGGCCAGTGTGAACCGGGCGCCCTTTGACCTGGCCGAGGCCGAAAGCGAACTGGTCGCCGGCTTCCACACCGAGTACTCGGGACTGCGGTGGAGCTTCTTCTTCATGGCCGAGTACGGCTCGATGTTCCTGGTCAGCGGCCTGGGCGTGGTGCTGTTCCTTGGCGCCTGGCACGGGCCGATTCCGATTCTGGAACCCATTGCCTACCAGACCCGCGGCGAAGCGTTCCACTGGGGCGGCTTCATCGCCAACATAGCAGGCGTGCTGAACTTTATCTTGAAGGCCGTGATCCTGGTCACGGTGATGATGTGGGTGCGGTGGACGCTGCCGCGGCTGCGCATCGATCAGGTGATGAAGACCTGCCTGAAGTACTGCATGCCGATCGTGTGCTTCACGTTCCTGGGGGCCACCATCTGGAGCTACTTCGTGCCGGGGGGGCTGTTCCTCAAGCCGGCCCAACCGTACGGCGCAGTACGTGACTTTTCGGCCGAGTATCGCCGGCCCCCGCTGGAAGCGGGCAGCACGCAGGACGCAGAGCAGGCACCCGCCGCAGCGCTGCCGCACCATGCCGCGGCGACGCCGACCGGCGCTGCCATACCTCGGGTTGCTGGGCGTCTGGCAGATGCCCCCAATCGGGAGGCCCGGCCGTGATTAACTGGCACACCGTGTTGTTTCTGTTGTTCGCGCTTGTCACGTGCACGTTCGCCGTGGCCGTGGTGGCGTCGAACAACATTGTGCGCATGGCGTTCTACCTGATCATTTCGCTAGGCGCCACGGCGGGCTTGTTTTTCCTGGCCGACGCCCCGTTCGTGGGCGCCATGCAGCTCATGATCTACGTCGGCGGCACGCTGGTGCTGCTGGTATTTGGCGTGATGCTCACGGCCCAAGGCCCGTTTGTCTCCATGCGAACCAGCGGCGGCGAATGGGTGTTGGGGGTGATCGTGGGCGGTTCGCTATTGGCCTTGCTGCTCCAGGCGGCGTTCAGCGTCGACGCCTGGCGGGCGGCCCCGCTGCCCAATCCCTGGGGCGCCACGGTGGCGGCCAATGGATTGGAAGGCACGGTGATCGTGCAGGCCAAGCAGCCGAACCGGCCGGGCGGCGAACCCTGGGAAGGCACCGTGATCCGCTTCCAGAGCGAGCCGGAAAGCGGCGAAAGCCTGGTGTTCTATCCCGAAGGCGGTAAGCCCCTGCCCACGGCCGCCGAGTGGGTGGCATTTCTGAATCAGGACCCGCGGTTCAGCGAGCACCTGATTGCATCATTGCCTGAGGGCAGCAGCGGCAGTGCCCCGGTGGCCGACGGTGACCAGGTCCGCCTGGCCCGCCGTTACCCGCGGACGGATGAGCGAGCCAGCGGCATCGGTCTGGCGCTGTTGGGGGCGCGGCCCGACGCGGGGGGAGCCGGCCGCGATGGAAACACCGGCTACCTGCTGCCGTTTGAAATCGTGTCCGTTCATCTGCTGGTCGTGTTGGTGGGGGCAGCCTACTTGGCGCGAACCAAGAAACGCGTAACTTCCGACGGGCGTACCGCTGCCGATTAGCCCAGAGCCTGGGGCTTTTCGTCCGAAGGATCAGCTCGCTTCGATCACCCGCGGGGAGCAAGGGGGGAGCTGGCCCGGCGGCAAGCGGCGGCGAGTTCGCCACGACGCTGGAACAGGGCAAGCGGCAACACAACCCGAGTTTGCAACAGGTCGACGCCGCCATCTTCGGCACCTTGGGCCGAAACCCGTGCGGCTGTTGCCAACGGAGGATGCAACCGTGAATCTGTTAACCGAGCCCGTCGGGGTCGCGCACTACATGGCCGTGGGAGCGGTCCTGTTTGTTTGCGGCGCCGTCTGCATGGCGACCAAACGCAACGCGCTGGGCATCTTGATGGGCATCGAACTGGTGCTCAACGGCGCGAACGTGAACTTTGTCGCCTTCAGCAGCCGGTACCTCCAGGCCGATCCCAGCCGCGCCCTGGGACTCGACGGGCAACTGATCTCGCTGTTTGTGATCGTGTTGGCGGCAGGCGAGGCCGCGGTGGCCCTGGCAATTGCCCTGAACTTCTACAACAACTTTTCGACGATCGACGTCGATCAGGCAGACGAGTTGCAAGGCTGATGACCAACACCCCGCTGGATCTGTTGCCGCCACTGCTGGGGACTGCCTGGTTGCTTCCCCTGCTGTCGTTCGCGGTCATCGTATTCTTCGGCCCGCGCTTGGGTAAGCACGGCGTGCTGGGGGGCTACGTGGCCGCCGCCGCCATCTTGGGCTCGTTCGTGCTCTCGGCGGTGAGCCTGGCCATCTGGATCGGTAACACCGACAAGCCGGAGCATCATGCCGCCGCGCTGGAGCTACCCGGCAATCGGGCGCTGGCCGCACACTCCACCGGCGGCATTCCGGGCGTGAACCTGGTTGCCCAGCAAGCGGGCGAGCACTCCGCCGCCGACCATGGCGGCGAGCAACATGCCGCCGAGCACACGCACCACGAGAAGGTGGCCCTCTCGGGCATGTGGTACACCGTCAGCCCGCCCGGCTTGCCGGAAATGGGCATCGGTTATTACATCGACGCCCTGACGGTGCTGATGTTCGTGATGGTGACGCTGATCGCCACGTGCATCCATTTCTACGCCATGGGCTACATGCACGATGAGCTGCACGACGTCACCGACCACGAAGTTACGCTGTCCAATGGACAGCACCTGCGCCGTCGTGGCCGTTACTACCGGTTCTTCCAGTACCTGTCGCTGTTCTGCTTCAGCATGCTGGGGTTGGTCATCGCCGGCAACGTGCTGATGGTGTTTGTGTTCTGGGAACTGGTCGGCATCTGTTCGTACTTCCTGATCGGCTTCTACATCGAGCGCAAGAGCGCGTCGACCGCTGCCAACAAGGCGTTCATCGTCAACCGGGTGGGCGACTTCGGCTTTATCATCGGTCTGATGGCGCTGTGGGGCAGCCTCGGAACGTTTAACTTCGGAGATACTGTTGATCCGCAGACGGGCGAGGTCACCGCTGAAGGCATTTTCACCCAGGTGCGACATCCCGCGCGCCACGGCCAGTTGGCCGTACCACCGGCCATGGTCGCGGCGGCGAATCCTGATGGCGTGCGGGCCGTGCTGGCCGATCACACCGACGGCGGTATCGTCCGCGTGGATGATGCCCGGAGCGAAGTGGCCTCGCTGGCGGCCCACGACGGCGATTGGCGCCAGAAGGAAGGAACTCTGCACGGATATTGGTTGTTGATCGTGGCGGGGCTCGGCGTGTTCTGCGGCTGCGTGGGCAAGAGCGCCCAGTTCCCGCTGCACACCTGGTTGCCCGACGCCATGGAAGGCCCCACGCCGGTTTCGGCCCTGGTGCATTCGGCCACGATGGTGGCGGCCGGTGTGTACCTGGTGGGGCGGTTCTTCCCGGCGTTCACGCCCGAGGTGCTGTTGGTGATCGCTTTCATCGGCGCGATCACCCTGTTCATGGCGGCCACCATCGCCATCACCGCGACCGACATCAAACGGGTGCTGGCCTACTCCACCGTTTCGCAGCTTGGCTACATGATGCTCGCTCTGGGCATCGGCGGCTGGCTGGCCGGGCTGTTCCACCTGGTGACGCACGCGTTCTTCAAGAGCCTGTTGTTCCTGTGCTCCGGCTCGGTGATCCACGCCGTGCACACCAACGAGATGCCGCTGATGGGCGGCCTGCGTCAGAAGATGCCGATCACCGCGTACACCATGCTGATCGGCTGTTTGGCCATCGCGGGCGCCCCGCTGCTGAGCGGCTTCTACTCCAAGGACTACATCATCGCCCACTCGATGCTGTTCGCCGATACCAATCCCAGGTATGCCTTCTTCTTCTACGTGGCAGCGTCCGGTGCAGCGATCACTTCGTTTTACATGTTCCGCCTGTGGTACATGACCTTTGCCGGTCAGCCACGCGACAAGCACCGCTACGACCACGCCCATGAGTCGCCGCAGGTGATGACCGTACCGCTGTTGATCCTGGCGTTCCTGGCCATCTCGGCCGCGTGGAATGTGCCGAGTTTTCTGCCGGGCATCGGCGGTTGGGGCGTGGAACCGCTGCTGGAGCAGGCCCATCCGCTCTCGGTGCATCAGGGGGCCGGTGCGGGCATACTGGTGAACGTGACCCATCCGGCCGAACACGAGTCGCACACCCGATTCGGCATTACGGCGACGCTGGTGGCGTCGGGCACGGCGCTGGGGGGCTTTCTGCTGGCCACGCTGATGTACGGCGTGGGCGTCATCAGTGCCGAGGACGCGCGTCGGCAGTTCGCGCCGATTTATTCGTTCCTCCGCAACAAGTGGTACTTCGACGAGTTGTACAACGCCGTCTTTGTGCAGCCGACGTTGTTCATTGCCCGCTGCATCGCGGCCTTCGACCGCAAGGTGATCGACCGGTTGATCGACGGTTGCGCCCTGTGGACGCGCAAACTGTCGCGGTGGAACGACCTGTTCGACCGTGGCCTGGTCGATGGCCTGGTGAACCTGGTGGCCAGTTGGACCTACGACATCGCCGGCCGTATCCGTGGCGTGCAGACCGGCAACGTACGGCAGTACGTGCTGTTCATCGTGGTGGGAACCGTCGTGCTGTTCGTGCTGGTGAGCTTTTACACGAGCAGCTTCGCTTCCCGGTAATGCCGTCGCCTTGTACCCGCTGCCCGGCGCGTAACTGCCGCAGGCAACGATCGAACGAAACAAACAACCGATCAGGACAAGCCGCGAGAGCCTAAAGAGCCATGTCCTACGCCTTGTTAATGAGCCTGGTGATTTTCCTCCCCGCCCTGGGCGCGCTGGCCGTGGCACTCTTGTGCCCCAAGGACAAGCCCGACTCGGCCAAAGCCTTGTCGCTGGCGTTCACGGTGGTGGTGTTCCTGCTCACGATCTACATGGCGCTGCCGGCTTCGGGCGAGGGCGATACCTCACGGTTTGAGATCGGCGTGGCCCAGATGCAGAACGTGGTGAACCTGGAGTGGATTCCCTCGTTCAACATCTACTACCTGCTGGGCGTGGACGGCATCAGCCTGCCGCTGGTGCTGCTGACGAGCTTTTTGTTTGTGCTCTCGATGCTCGCCAGTTGGAACATCAACCGGCAGGTGAAGGCGTATTGCATCCTGTTTCTCATTCTGGAGACGGGCGTGCTGGGCGTCTTTCTGGCGCTCGACTTCTTCCTGTTCTTCCTGTTCTGGGAAGTGATGCTGCTGCCGATGTACTTCCTCATCGGCGTGTGGGGGGGGCCTCGCCGCGAATATGCCGCGATCAAGTTCTTCCTGTACACGCTATTGGGCGGCGTGTTCATGCTGGTCGCGATCCTGATGCTGTACTTCAACAGCGACCTCAACGAGCTCAACCGCGTCGGCGACGGCGACTTGGCCTGGGCCGACTTGCACCTGGCCGACGAAACGCTCCAGCGCGTCCAAGCCCGGGGCGCCCTGGTGAACAAGGACGGCCAGGAACTGCTCTCCATCGTCGCGCTAAAGCCTGGCCTGTTCGCACTCCAGGGCGATGCGGCCCAGGCGGCCCAGGCGGGCGAGGCCGGCAGCCGGGCGTTCAACACGGTGCAGGTATCGCTGGTGGCTGGCGAAGGCGAAAGCCCTAGCGTGACGTGGGCGGCCGACGGCGAAACCAGGGCCCTGACCATTGGTGTGCCGGCGGGAGCCAGGGCACGCGACCTGGCCGAGGCGATCAACGCCGATCCGCAGGTCAACCAGTATTTCGCCGCCCAGGGCAGCGAAACGGCGACCGTGGCCGCCGGCCAGTCGTTTGAAATCGCCGTGCCCAACCCGCAGGCCGAGGTGCATACCTTCAACCTGATGGCCCTGGCCGCTCTGGGGCAGCACACAAACCAGTTCCGGCAACAAATCCTCGGTGCCGAGCTGCAAACCTGGGCGTTCCTGCTGTTGTTCATCGGCTTTGCCATCAAGGTGCCGGCCGTGCCGGTGCATACCTGGCTGCCCGACGCCCACGTTGAAGCTCCCACGCCCATCTCGATGTTGCTGGCTGGCATCCTGCTCAAGCTGGGCGGCTACGGCATCATTCGCATCTGCTACCCGATCTGCCCGGGGGCTGGCTACGAGCTGGCGTGGTTCGTGTGCACGATCGGCGTGCTGAGCATGGTCTATGGCGCGTTTGCCGCTATGGCCCAGAAGGATTTCAAACGCCTGGTGGCGTACAGCTCCGTGAGCCACATGGGCTACGTGATCCTGGGCTTTGGCGTGTGGAGCGCCATGGCCGACAATATCTACAACCCCGACTACTGGGCCTTGGGCATGAACGGCGCCATGTTCCAGATGATCGCCCACGGCATCAGCTCGGCCGGTATGTTTTTTATGGTCGGCGTGATCTACGACCGGGTGCACCACCGCAATCTGGACGAGTTTGGCGGGCTGTTCGCCAAGATGCCGGTGTACAGTGGCATGTCGGTGGTGATCTTCTTCGCCGCCCTGGGGTTGCCGGGGTTGTGCGGGTTCTGGGGCGAAGTGTTCGTTACGCTGTCGGCCTGGAACTTCAGCAAGATCCTGGCGGTGATTTCTGCCTCGGTGGTCATCCTCACCGCGGGGTACATCCTGTGGACCCTGCAGCGGGTTTACCTGGGGCCCGAGTACAAAGGCCCGCACGGCGATGCCCTGACCCCGATGACCTACCGCGAAAAGCTGATCGCGGCCCCGCTGCTGGTGCTGGCGATTCTGTTTGGTGTGTATCCGCGGGTGGTGTTCGATTACATGACGCCCAGCGTGAACCAGACCGTGGTCGACCTGGCGGAGTGGACCAAGGCGAACCATCCGCCGCAGGTGGCGGCCGACGAAGAGCAGGCTCCCTCGACACCGCCGGCGGCCCAGGTACCGAGGCCCCGCGGCGAGCAGCAGGCGGCCGTGCAGCCCGCGGACCACGTGGCGGCCCGGCCGTAGGCGGGCCATGGGCGCTTGCCGTCCGGTGGGCGGCCCCGTGCATTACGCATTGCCCTCATCCCTTGCTTTTGGCGTGACAGAGCTGTGAACCCCGACTTTCCCACGCAGATCGATCTGCTACAGACCGACACGCTGGCTTCACTCAAGCTGTTCGCGCCGGAGTTGGTCCTGTGCGGCACCATCGTGTTGGTGCTGTTGCTGCGGATCATGTTTGGTCGGCGGCTCAGCACGTCGCTGCTGGCGTTTGTCGGGAGTGCAGTGGCGCTGGGCCTGGCAATTTCGCAAGGTTTCAGCGGCATCGAGCGGCAGGAGATCTTTACCGGCATGCTGGTGTTTGACCAGTTCGCCGTGTTCATGCGGATCTTTTTGCTGGCCTTTCTGGTGCTGTTCGTGTTCATGACAGCCCGGACCGGCATTCCCGACCGCGAGGACGCGCCCGACTTTTACACCCTGGCCCTGGGCGCCACCCTGGGCATGTGCCTGATGACCACCGCCAACCATCTGCTGGCGGTGTTTCTGGCGGTCGAGATGGCCAGTGTTCCCTCGTATGCGCTCAGCGGCATTCTCAAGGGACGCCGGCAAAGCAGCGAGGCCGCGCTCAAGTTCGCCGTGTTCGGGGCCGGAGCCGCGGGCGTGATGTTGTACGGCATCAGCCTGGTGGGCGGCATGCTGGGTAGTGTGCATATTCCCACGGCGGCCGTGCGGTTGGCCGACATGATGTTGGCGGGGCCGTCACAGCCGACCATCACCGTGTTGGCTCTGGGCGGCCTGATGATCCTGGTAGGTCTGGCATTCAAGCTCTCGGCCGTGCCGTTCCAGTTCTGGGCCCCCGACGTGTTCGAAGGGGCCGCGGCCGAAATCGGCGGTTTTCTCTCAGTGGCGTCCAAGGCGGCCGCCTTGGCGCTGCTGCTGCGCCTGGGCATCGGCATGTGTTACGTGCCGGAACAATCGTTGAATGCGGAGCCTACCGAAGTCACCACGCAAGCCGCGCGCAAGCTCCCTGCCCAGGTGGCTTCGCTGAGGGCAAACGAGCACGACCGACAACCGTTCGCCTTAGTCGCTTTGCAGGAGCCGGAGGCCGATGTGCAAGCGCCGGTCGAAGCTCCCGCCGCTGAGCCTCAAGCCGCGGGCGAAGCAAAGGCTGCCCACGAGGCTGAGCCCGCCGCGGTCACCACGGGTCCTCAAACGCGGCAACAGGCCCTGGAAGCGGTGCGGCGATACCTCGCCATGCTGGTGGCGGTGCTGGCCGTGGCCACGGCCACGTTCGGCAACCTGGCCGCTTATCGTCAGGAGAACATCAAGCGATTGTTGGGCTACTCCACGATTGCCCACGCCGGATACATGATGATGCCGGCCGCGGCCGCGTTGGCTCTTACCGGCAGGGCAGGTCAGGACGATGCTACCTGGGCCGTCGGCACGCTGGGCTTTTACATCGTCATGTACCTGTTCATGAACCTCAGCGCGTTCCTCATCGTGGCGCTGATCCGCAACCAGACCGGTAGCGAGCAGATCAGCGCCTACCGCGGGCTGCTGAAGCGTTCTCCCGGCGTGGCTCTCTGCTTTTCGCTGGTGCTGCTCAGCCTGATCGGGATTCCGCCGCTGGTCGGGTTCGCCGCCAAGTTCGCCATCTTCAGTTCCCTGGCCGAGGCAGGCATGATCGTGGTGCTGATCATCGCCGGCCTGAATACCGTGCTGAGTCTGTTCTACTACCTGCGCGTGATCCGGGTGATGACGCTGGAGGAGCCGGCGGTTTCCGAGCCGATCCGGATGCCGGTGCTGGCTTCGATCAACGGCTTCTTTGTGCTGGTGCTGACACTGCCGCTGTTGGTGTTCGGCATATTCTGGGAGCCGGTGCTCAACTGGGCGCTGACCTCCGCCCGGACGCTGCTGTACTGAAGCCCCGCCCAAACGGGGGGGCGTCGCGCCGCGGTGTCCCTGCTATGGTAAAGATAGGCAGCCTGCCGTGCGCTTAAGCGATGGCGCGGCGCTGCCGGTGGGTTCACTTCGTTTCGCATGACCAACCCGACGAACGAGCAAGCGATGACCACTGTCGACATTCTGAATCGGCTGCTTCAGGTGCAGACCTGTTCGTTGCCGGCTTACCTGGCCCAGGCTTCGCCGTTTGTCGACCGTAGCGACCGCCGCGCGGCGGAGGTGTTGGCCAATATCCACGCCAACCAGCAGGCGATGGCCGCGCGACTGGCCGACGCCATTCGCGAGCGGCGCGGCCGGCCCGAGTCCGGCACGTTTCCGATGGTCTTTACCACGCTCAACTATGTCGCGATGCACCGGCTGCTCTCGGAGCTGATCAACTACCAGAAACGCGACATCAGCGTGATTGAAAAGTGCGTAGCCCAACTGGAGAATGACCCGGAAGCCCGGGCCCTGGCCGAGGAAGTGCTGGGGGCCGAACGGGCCCACCTGGAACAGTTAGAAGAACTGGCCGTCGAACCGGCCGGAGCCTAGCCATAAAAGCGACTGCTCGCGGCGCGGTCCGCAGCCTGCCGGCGGCTGGCGCCGCCGCCGCCAACCCCCTTGAGTCATGCCAGAATACTTCGATACGCACGCCCACCTCGACCAAGCGGAGTTTGACGAGGATCGCCAGCAGGTTCTTGAACGCGCGCGTGCGGCAGGCGTGACTTCGATCCTGGCCGTCGGCATCACGGCCGACAGCAGCGAAGCGACCCTCAAGCTGGCATCTGCCACCGAGGGCATGTACGCGGCTGTGGGCATCCATCCCAACTACGCCGGCCAGGCCGAGCCGGGCGATTGGGACCGGGTGCTCGCGCTGGTCGGCCAGCCCAAGGTGGTGGCCCTGGGTGAAACGGGCCTGGACCGCTACTGGGATTACACGCCGTTCGAGGTGCAGCAGGATTACTTCGACCGGCACCTGCGGCTATCGCAGCAGACGGGCTTGCCGGTCGTGATCCATAGCCGCGATTGCGACGAAGATATTCTCGCCATGCTGCGTGAAGCCGCCCGGCGAGGTCCGCTGCGCGGCATCTTGCACTCGTTCTCCAGCACCACCCAGACGGCGGCCGAGTGCCTCAGCCTGGGGCTTCACATCAGCTTCGCCGGGATGGCGACGTTCCGCAAATCGGACGCGCTGCGCGAGGTCGCCAAATCCATCCCGGCCGATCGCATCCTGATCGAAACCGATTCGCCCTATCTGTCACCGCATCCGCTGCGCGGAAAACGTAACGAACCGGCGAACGTGGTGCACACGGCCGCTTGCCTGGCCGAGGTACGTGGGCAAAGTGTTGAGGAGTTTGCGGCGCTGACGACCGCGAACGCCCGGCGCCTGTTCAACCTGGCTTAGCCGATCGTTCGGCGGTGATTCGCTTGAACACCGTTATTCCGCGGCCACGCTGGCCAGCGGCTCTTCGCTTTCCTGTTGTGGCGGTTTGAACCAGTCAGCAAACAGCACCATGGGCGTGATCGTCCGCATGATCTCGGGCGAGTAGATGTACCGCGTCCAGCAATGGCTGAAGCCGACATTCACGCTCACGTCGCAGATCCGGAACAGGCTGCGGTCCTTGGAGGAGCAGATGCCTACCGGTCCGGTATGCCCCATCGCTTTCTGGCCCCGGAAGGATTCCAGGTGGCGGTAGGCGATCAGCACCGGGTCGCGGCGGTTCACCAGCACATATACGCGGTTGGCGGCCTGCGGCGCGTGGCTGTTGAGGCCGCAGGAGCTGAAGGCGTCGTGATTCAAGGCGCCGGCCAGCAGCACGGCGCGAACCGGCCGGGCTGCCGGATCAGAATCGCTCAACGCCATGTTGGCAATGCGGCCGCCGCCCAAGAAGTGCAGGGTGGCGCCGGTAGTGCGTGCTCCAAAGCTGAAGCCCAACAGGCTCACCGGTACGCGCGGCGGCAATTGCTGGATCACTTGGGCCAGCTTGTAACCTTCCACGTCGCTTTGCCGCGCCTTGCGAGGCGCATCCACCCGGTACGGGCCGCACTTTTCGCTGGGCCACGACCAGATCACAAAGCGGAAGTGCGGTCCACAGCGGTTAGCCCGGCGCAACTGCTCGTATACGGCCAGGCCCATCTGCTCGGCGAAATCCGGCGTGACCTGGTAGCCGTGAATCCACACGCACAGCGGCAGGCCATCTTCGCTGGCGGCCAGCAGATCGCCCAGGCTGGCCGCGAACCGGCCGCCGTTCTCGTAGCGATAAAACTGCGGGCCGATTGCAGGCGACCGCGTATCAATCAGCCAGATATCGTCGCGCAGGGCCAGCGGTAGCGGCGGGCCGACGGCTTCGCCGGGTTCCTCGGGCTGTTCGTTCAGCTCGGGCAGGGGAGGCCCCGGCAACCGCTCGGAGAGCGGCGCATCTTCTTGGTTTTCGTCATCGTTGGTGGCCGGAACCGCGGGTTCTCCTTGCGGCGCGGTGAGCACCGGCTCCGACGTGCCTGCGGCCGGCGTGCATGTCGACAGCAGCGTAACCAGGGCAACGCCCAGCGTGAGCCACCATGCCGTGGCTGCCGCCCAGGTTTGTCGAGGCATGGCGATCGCGGTTGGCCTTGTGATTCGCATGGTCATGGTCGGGGGAGTCAAACAGGGCCAGCGAGTACACCGGTGCGGCACGGCTCAGATGCGAAAGGCCGCTCGGCTTGGGCCATGAGCGAACCAGATTGGCAGTACCGCAAGGTGGGGATGTCTGCGTGGAGGGAAATGTCGCTGCCCGGCATTGGGTGCGCGACTTCTCCGGTCAGGCAACTTTAACCCCTAAAGTGCGCTCGTGACGTGAAAAAGCATCACGGTGTTGAAAAAAGGCGACTGTTTGATTTGCACATCACAACCCGTGGTGTATGGTTGCGTGGCCCCGCGAGACGGAGCCACTTACGCCTGTCGGCATGAGCGATTGGCAAGCGCCGTGGAGACGGAATTTGCCGGTTGCGCGGCCTACAGCCAATCCGCCTGAATGGGCCCCCTCCCTCCCGGCCCTCCCGTTTTCCGGAGCAAGAGCATGAAGAGGCTGATGATTCTGGCGGTCGTCGTGATCCTGGCGACGACCAGCAGCGGCTGCCGGCGTTGCCGGTGGTGGAACAACGGTGATCACTGCGCAGTTCCCTGCGAGGTGTACTGCCCCGCTCCCTGCGTGAGCAGCCCGTGCGACACCTGCGCTCCGGGCGCCATGCCGGCGGCCCCGTCATTGCCGCAGACTTATCTGCCTGGCCCGACCTAAGCTCTGCCTGGCCGGCTCACCGTCCTCCTATCCTGAAGCGGTGAACCGGCGACTGCAGGGCAGCCAAACGGCCGACGGCTACTGCTGACCCCCTCCCTCGGCAGTGGCTGGTCGTCGGCGCTTGGTGCGATCCCTCCTGGTTCCGTTTCTCGCGCCAGAGGCAGGCGATCCTGACCTGCCTCTGGGCGGGAAAGGCGGCCGCTCCTCACGTGGGGACAATCGCCGCCAAGAACGTTTCCCCTTAGCGCGTCGCTGTTCGACACACCTTTCCCCCGGCCTGCTGGTTCCTGCGTACGCGTCACGGTTGTTCCTGGTCTGTCCGTGCCGTGTGCTAAGGGGCTTGCCCCAAGCGCCGGGGGGCGACGCATTCCGGACCAGCCCTGAGCACGCCATCGCCGCGCCCGCGTGCGCGGCCTGTTTCTCCCTGCGCACTTGCGTGCGCCACGGCGCGCGTGAGGCCGAGGGCATTGCAGGCTGGCCGGTTCTTTCGCATGGGGCGACGCGCGTGCTAAAAAACGCCTTGCGGCCCTGGCCCCGGGGGGCCGAGTTGGTCATGATGGGCGTTTTACCTGCGAACTCTGTTGCTGCCCCTTGGTTTACACCGCGATCCTCCGTGGCGACGATCGAAGCGGCAGGGTGGCAAACCGCAGCGGTTTCACAGCACGCAGCGTTTCGATGGCAGTGAAAGCTTCACACGATCTCCTTCCGCTCACGGCGAACGTGACGCCCGCCTCGCAGGAAGAAACGCGCCAGGCCGTACATGAAGCCTACCAGCAGGGCACGCCGCTGTATCCCATCGGCGGCGGCACGAGCCTCGACCATGGCCTGCCTGCCCGCGAGCCGGGGCTGGGATTAACGCTTACCGACTTGAATCGCGTGGTGGATTATCCTGCCCGTGATCTGACCATCACGGTCGAAACCGGCATGACGCTCTCCGCGCTGCGCAAAACGCTCGCGGCCGAACACCAGTGGTGGCCGATCGACGCCCCGCACCCGGAGACGGCCACGCTGGGCGGTTTGATTGCGACCAACTTTTCCGGGCCTCGCCGCTTCGGCTACGGAACGGTGCGCGATTACTTGATCGGCGTGACGGCGATCGACGGGCGGGGCGTGCTGTTCCACGGCGGCGGCCGCGTGGTGAAGAACGTCGCCGGATATGACTTCTGCAAGCTTCTCACCGGGTCGCTCGGCACGCTCGGCGTGATCGTTCAGGCCACGCTCAAGGTGATGCCGGTTCCCGAAGCCAGCGTGTTCGTTGTCCATCCCCTGGCAAGCGTCGCCGATGCCGAACCGTTGCTGGCGGCCATGGTCAACTCGCGTACCACGCCGGCGGCCGTCGAACTGTTGGCCGGCCCCGCCTGGGTCGATGATCCCGCTTTGGAGACCTTGCCCACGGGCCAGGCACTGGTCGTAGGGCTGGAAGGTACCGGCCCGGAAGTCGACTACATGCAGCGGCAACTGCTGGATGAGTGGCGGCAACTGGGGGCGGCCGGCAGCGTGGTATCAGAAGAACAAACGCCTGGCCTATGGGAACGATTGACCGCGTTTGCCGCGCAGCGGCAAGGACTGGTGATTCAAGCGGCCGTGGTTCCCAGCGCCGTGGTCGGGCTGGTGCAGAAGATTCAGAGCTTGGCGAGCGACGCTTCCATCGTTGCCCACGCCGCCAGCGGCATTGTGGTGGCGCGACTGCCATCGATCGAACCGGCCGACGTGGCGGGGGCGATGATCCGCACGATTCAGCCGGCGGTTCGGGCAGCATCCGGCTCGGTTACGGCCTTGGCGTTGCCTCCGGATACGGAGGCAACCCGCCAACTGGTTTGGGGCCCCGCTACGGAAGGTGAACCGCTGATGCGGGCCGTCAAGGAACAATTCGATCCCAAAGGGCTGCTCAACCCGGGACGTTTCATATACTGAAGCAGTGCCCGCCGCTCTCTGGAGTTGGCCGACCGCAGATGCGCCAGCGAGCCTCGGCATGCCCGGGGGACCGATACTCCGCTGCCGGATGCCGCGGAATCCGACGAACACCACCTTGCGCTAACGCCTGTTGAGATATGACGTCGACCAAGTCGCCATCAACTGCCGGGGCTGGCCCCTCGATCGACCACGAGGCCCAGCAGCCGCCGATGCCTTCGGCCAGCGATACGCCAGCCGAAGGGCCCAAGGTGTTACCGATCGATACGTCCAACCCGGGCGCCGGCATCCGGTACGAACGGTTCCTCGACTGCGTTCACTGCGGGCTGTGTACGGCGTCGTGCCCCACGTATGTGGAGACGGGCAACGAAAACGACAGCCCTCGCGGGCGCATTTATCTCATGCGGGCGGTGACCGATGGACGCCTCCCGCTCACGGCCGAAGTTCGCCGGCACTTGGATCTGTGCTTGGATTGCCGGGCGTGCGAAACCGCCTGCCCCTCTGGCGTTCAGTATGGCAAGTTGATCGAGCCGTTCCGCGTAGCGATGGAAGAAGGGACGCCGGGCGGCGGCAAGACTTCGGACTGGTTCCACCGCTGGATTTTGTTTGGCGTCTTTCCGTACCCGCAGCGGATGCGCGCGTTGCTTTGGCCCGCGCGGCTGTCCCAGCGATTGGGACTGCTGCGATTGGCCGAAGCGCTGCGCATTACCCGGCTCTTGCCACGGCGTTTGCAGCAGCTGGTGGCCATGTTGCCGCCGCCGGCAAAGAAGCAGCCGCCGCTGCCGGAGGTGCTGCCCGCCGTCGGGCAGCGTCGTGCTCGCGTGGCCCTGTTCACCGGCTGCGTGGGCGATGTGATGTTCCGTCATACGAACTGGGCCACCGCTCGCGTGCTTCAGGAGAACGGCTGCGAGGTGGTCGTACCGCGCGGCCAGGTGTGTTGCGGTGCCATTCATTTTCATGGTGGCAGCAGCGAGCCGGCGCGCGAGCTGGCCGATGCGAACGTGGCGGCGTTCAACGCCGCGGACTACGACGCGGTGATCGTCAACGTGGCCGGCTGCGGTTCGATGCTCAAGGACTATGGGCATCACTGGGAGGACGATCAGCAGCACGCACGCGAACAGTTCGCCGCCAAGGTGCGTGACATTAACGAGTTTCTCGATGAGTTGGGCTTCATCCCGCCACGCGGCGAGATGCCGCTCAAGGTGACGTACCACGATGCTTGCCACCTGGTCCATGCACAAAAGGTGCGAGAAGCACCACGCAAGCTGCTGCGGCAAATCCCGGGCTTGGAACTGGTCGACCTGCCCGAGAGCGAACTGTGCTGCGGTGCCGCCGGAACGTACAACCTGACCGAGCCTGAGATGTCGGGGCGGTTGAGCCGCCGCAAGATGGCCAATATCCTCAGCACGGGGGCGACCGTGGTGGCGACGGCAAACGCCGGCTGTCTGCTGCAGATCATGCGCGAAGCCCGGCAGCAAGGGCAGCCGTTGGAGATCGTCCATCCGATGGAACTGCTCGACCGCAGCTATCAGAAGGCCCGGGCTCAGTAGCCGCACAGCCGCATGGATTGGCGGATTGCCCCAGGATCGTTGTTCTTCGCATGCACACCTTGCCTCAACGCCCTTCGGTGCGGCTGACCATTCTGGAAGTGCTGCTGATCTTCGGCACGTTCTTTGTGTATGCCGGCTGGCCGGCGCCCGACGTGAACGAAGCCCATTATCTGGTGAAAGCGCGGCACTACTGGCAGCCGGAGCTGATCCCCGGCGATGCGTTCCTGGATTCGGCCAATGCTCACCTGGCGTTCTACTGGTCGGTGGGCTGGCTAAGCACTCTGATGAGCCTGACGGCGTTCGCCTGGACGGTGCGCACGGTTACGTGGCTGCTGTTGGCCTGGGGATGGCAGCGGCTGTCGTGGGCGGTGGTACCGCGGCCGCTGTATTCCGTGCTGGGGGCGGCGCTCTTCGTCACGCTGCTGGACTTCTGCCACCAGTCGGGCGAATGGGTCGTCGGCGGGGCCGAAGCCAAGGGCTTTGCCTACTTCCTGGTGCTGTTGGCTCTGGCGGCGCTGGTACGCGGCCGCTGGAACTGGGCCGTGTCGTTGTGCGGAGCTGGCGCCGCCTTCCACGTACTGGTGGGCGGCTGGGCCGGCGTATGCGTTGGCCTCGCCTGGCTGCTGGAACCGCGTGAACGGCGGCCCAAGCTTTTGAGCCTGGTGCCGGGCTTGGTCGTGGGCCTGGTGCTGAGCTTGCCCGGTCTGCTGCCAGCCTTGCTGCTGACGATCGGCAGTGATCCACATGAGGTGGCACGCGCCAACTGGATTTACGTTGCGCGGCGGCTAGGGCATCACCTCGATCCTAAACAATTTCCGACGGCCCGTCTGGTCAGCTTTTTGGCTTTGCTGGCGGTAACCGCCGTTCTGGCATGGATTGCCCGGCGTACTCCACCGGATGACGTGCCGGCGGACGCAAAGGAGGAACGGCCGGATGACGACCTGGCCTGGGGCCGGCGACGGTTGGCGATTGTAGTGGCCGGTTCCGTGTTGCTGGTGGTCATCGGCTGGGGGATCGCGTGGACGTTTTCTGGCCAGGCGGCCCTTCGGGCGGGGCTGCTCAAGTATTACTGGTTCCGCCTGGCCGATGCCTTCGTGCCGCTGGGAGCTAGCCTGGCGGTGTGCTACCTCATCGCGGCGTGGCGTGTGCGGCAACCGGTCTACAGTGGGCTGGTGTTGATGGCTGCCCTGGTGGTGTCGGGCATCGGCCTGGGCAGCGTGATGCTGGAACGGCAACGCGATTGGTTGCCTCGCGGCGATCGGCATTTTCGCTCGGCGGTTTCGTCGCAGACTTTGGAGGTCCACCGCGACTGGGTGAACATGTGCGAGATCGCCCGCACAGAGACGCCGCCGGGGAGCCGGTTCATCACGCCGCGTTGGAACACCACGTTTCAGTGGTATGCCCAGCGGCCGGAGGTCGCGACGTGGAAGAACATTCCGCAGGACGCTTCCGGCATTGTCGAGTGGTGGCAGCGGCTTGCGGGTCTGTTCAACTTTTCCAGCGAGCGATTTGTGATCGGGGCCACAGGTGGCGGCACGGCCGACTTGGCGATGCCTTGGCCGATCACCTGGCCGTCGCGGCCGCTGCACTCGGTGAGCTATCTGCCGGTGCAAGAATTGATCGACCGTGGCCGGCGGTACGATGCCCAATACGTGTTAACCACCAGCTATCCGACACTGCCGCTGCCCATCGTGGCGATGAACCGGCATTTTGCCTTGTATCGGCTGCCGACGCCCTCGGGCGGGGAAACGTCTGGTCCAGCGTCGCACTAAATTCACCTGGTCGCGTGCTGGGCTTCACCTTGGTTTGATTCGCATCGACGAACACGCACGCCATGCCATCGCGTTACTTTCTTGAGCAACCGCCTGTCGACGGTATCGCAACTTTGACCGATAGCGAGGCGCACCACCTTGCGCACGTGCTGCGGGCGAAGGCGGGGGAAGAGGTGCACCTGTTCGACGGCAGCGGGCTTGAGTATCAGGCGCTGATCGAAAAGGTGGGCCGCAACGAGGTGAAGCTGCGCGTGCTGGGATCGGAAACCGTCGACCGCGAGTCAACCCGGCGGGTGACCTTGGCCGTAGCCCTGCCCAAGGGCGACCGGCAACGCTGGCTCACCGAGAAAGCCGTGGAAGTGGGCGTGGCTCGGCTGATCCCGATTGAAACGCGGCGCGGCGTGGCTCAGCCCAGCGAAAATGCCATCGAGCGGCTACGGCGGGCGGTGATCGAAGCCTCCAAGCAATGCGGCCGCAACCGGCTAATGGAAATCACGCCGGCCATGCGGTGGGAACAACTGGTTGGTCAGGCCGCCGCTGAGCAGCCTTGTTTTGTCGCTCATCCCGGCGGGAACCCCGAAAGCCTGGTCTCGCAATTGATGCAGCTACCCGCCGATGTGCCGGTGACGCTGGCCGTGGGGCCTGAAGGCGGTTTCACCGATGAAGAAATCGCAGCGGCCACAGCCGCCGGTTGGAAGACGGCCGACTTGGGCCGCCGGATCCTGCGGGTGGAAACCGCCGCGCTGGTGTTGGCCACGCTGGCGATTCACGGCACGGTCTAACCAACCAGGCGGTAGCGTTGAGCCGGCAGCCGGCTATTCGATCCAGCCGCCGCCCAGCACGCGGTCGCTGTCGTAGCACACGGCAGCCTGGCCGGGGGCCACGCCGTGCTGTGGTTCATCCAGTTCGAAGGCCAGGCGGTCACCTTCCAGCGGCGTGACGGTCGCCCAAACCGGTCGGCTCAGGTAACGGATCTTTACCTCGCAGCGGAGCGGGGCCGCGGGGGGCTCGATCAGCCAGTTGGCGCGGCTGGCGGTGAATGATGTCCGGGCCAGTTCGTCGCGCGTTCCGACGACCACCCGCCGGGTATCCGGCTCGATCCGCACCACGTACCGCGGTTCGCCCACGGCCACGCCCAACCCCTTGCGCTGGCCGATGGTGTAATGCTCGATGCCGCTGTGATAGCCGAGCACTTCGCCCGAGGTGGTGACGATTTCACCGGAGTGGTCGCTGCCGTCCAACCGTGTCTTGAGGAACGCCGCGTAATCGCCACCGGGCACAAAGCAGATCTCGTAGCTGTCCTTCTTGTCGGCGACGCGCAGGCCCAGGGCCTTGGCCCGTTCGCGAATCTCGTGCTTCTGGAACTCGCCTACCGGGAACATCAGCCGCGGCAGCAGTTCGCGGCGAATGCCAAACAGCACGTACGACTGGTCCTTGCCCGGGTCGACTCCGCGCCGCAGCGCCTTTTCACCGCTGGGCGTATCCGTGAGCCGGGCATAATGGCCCGTGGCGATGAAGTCGGCGCCCACGCTGTCGGCGTATTCGCACAAGCTGCCGAACTTCAGCCAGTTGTTGCAGACCACGCACGGGTTGGGCGTGCGGCCCGAGGCGTACTCCTCGACAAAGTAGTCGATGATGCGGTTGAACTCGTTTTCGAAGTTCACCGCATAGAAGGGGATATCGAGCTTGTCGGCCACGCGGCGGGCGTCCTGGGCGTCGGCCGCGGTGCAACAGCCCTGCTTGTGCGAACTGGTCGAGACGATCGGCAGCGACAGCGAGGCGGACGCAGTCGCACCGTGGGCCGCGGCCGCACTTTCGGCCGGGACGGCGCACGCCTGTTCCAGGTGCTGGCCGTGGCGCATGAAGAGGCCGATCACCTCGTGGCCGGCTTCCTGCAACAGCGCAGCGGCGACGCTGCTGTCGACGCCACCCGACATTGCCAACACCACGCGTGCCACGCTATGCCTCGTAATGCTCGCCTACGAATACCCTGAGCGGAACCACACATCCCCGCTGCTTGGAAGTCTACGGGGTAGGTGGCGGGGCGACAAGGCGACGGGCAACGCCCAGCGCGGGGCCGAGCCGAACCGCTATTGGCTAAGCTCTTTGCGGAGATTGCCGGGCCGATTGGTGGTGATGGAGTCCACGCCCAGGCCGATCAGATAGGCGGCCAGCTCCGGATCATCGACCGTCCACACGTGGAAGCCAAAGCCGGCTTCCTTGAGGGCTGTGGCCAGCTCGGGCGTCAGTGCGCCACGCTGGGCACCCACGCCCACGCCGTCGGCTTTGAGCTCGCGGAGCGTGGCCACGATGGTGGCCGGCTCAGGGAGCCAGGAACCGTCTTCCTGCTGCTTGAAGCCGGTGAGCCAGTTGGCGGTGATGTCCGGCAACTGCTTCTTGATTTGGGCGATCACTTCCTTGTGGAAGGAAATCACCGTCACCTGCTCGGGCGAAAGCTGGCTGGCCTTGATGTTCTCCACCAGCGTGGGCACCACCTCCGCGCCGCACTTGATCTCAATATAGATCTTCTTGCCTGGCAGGACCGTGGCCAGCACCTGCGGCAGATCGGGCATGCGTTCGCCGGCGTATTGCGGCGCTTTCCACTTGCCGACGTCCAACTGCTGCAACTGTTCCCAGGTGCACTGGGCAACCTCCAGGTCTTCACCGGCGGTGCGCTTGGTGGTGCGGTCGTGGATGCAGATGATGCGGCCATCGGCCGAAAGGTAGAAATCGCCTTCGATGCCGTCAGCTTGTTCGTCCCAAGCGAGCTTAAACGCCGCCAGCGTGTTCTCGGGGGCCGCGTACGAGGCGCCGCGGTGCGCAATGATCGGCGGGAGCTTCACGATGTCTTCAGCCTTGGTATCCATACTCGGCGACATTCCCAGCGCTGCGGCTACAAGTCCCACGGCCAGCAGCGGCGGCCGCGCATGGGGGGGCCGTAAACCACCCCGGCGGGCGGCATCCGCCGGCCGCCGGGGCGAACGTTCTCCAGACAAAGCAACGGGCCGAGTCGGCGTGGCGGGCTGCATCAGTTCTTCCAGTGCTTATCGGCAAAATCGGCGAACACGGCCCAGTCGGCTTCGGTAATGTCGTGCTTACCGGGACGAATGTAGTAGCCAATGCGGCTGGTGATCGGCTGGTTCAGCCCAGGCATTTCCTTGGCGGCAAACCCGTCGGTGCCCAGCAACCGGTACACCGGGTCGGCACCCACGCAGCTCAAAAACTCGCCGCGGGGATCGGCCCACTTGTCTTCCTCGGCACTGGCCACGAAAACCGGCCGCGGAGCGATCAACGCAACCAGCATGTGCTGATCGACCGGGATCTCGTCCTCGCGGGCGTTGTACTTCTTGAAGTTGGCGTTGAACCAGTGCGGGAAGGCCGTGTTGATGATTTCCACGGTTTCGCCAAAACGCCGCCGGCTCAGCGCCGCACCGCCGCAGCCCGAGTTGTTCGAAATCACCAAGGCAAACCGCTCATCCTGGGCGCCGGCCCACAGGGCGGTCTTGCCCAGTCGCGAGTGGCCCAGCACGGCCACGTGCTTGGCGTCGACATCCTTGTCGGTTTCCAGGTAATCCAGGGCGCGGCTCAGGCCCCAGGCCCAGGCGCCAATGGTGCCCCACTCATTGGCGGCCGGTTCCGTCTGGCCTTCGCGGTAAAAGATCGGATGCACACCGTTGGCAAAGCCGTCGTGGAAGTCCGGATCGATGTCGCCGCTGTAGATGGTGACGACGCCGTAGCCCCGCTTCAGCATCATTTCGATCGGCCAGCGCGACGACGATGTACCGCGGGCTTCTTCCGACGACTTGTTATCGACCACGCCCGGTCCCGGCCGCACCCAGTTCTTGGTGACGAACACGGCCGGATCGTCGGTCACGGTATGATTGCCGCGGAAGTTCAAGCCCATGAACACCGGCCCGGGGCCTTTGGCGTCGGCCGGCAGGTACATCAGGATGGACATCTGCGGGCCATCCTTGTCCTTGGTGAAGTAGACCGTGACCTGCTTGCGGATCGCCTTGCCGCCGAGGGCCTCGTTGGACTGCTCGACTACCTCAAAAGACATATCCTTTGGGCGGCCGGGCGAATGCCCGTACACGTGCTCCTGGAACAGCTCCAGCACTTCCTGCCGGCGGCGGTTGGTCCAATCCTCGGCGGTACGGACGGGCGTGCCGTCGTTGAACTTCAGCGGGTCGGGCAGTTCGTACTTGGGAACCTTCGCCTCATCGTAGTTCACGTTACGGCGCTGGGCCGAGGCCGGCGACACCAGGCACAACGCGAGCGAGCAGCCGAGGGCAAGACGGAACCAGCGCGAGGCAAACACCGCCGGACGTTGGAGCATGTTCAAACGGAGCATGAGTAGGTGGTTTCCTGAATCAGCGAGGCATGACTACGGACGAACCGTAAGCAGTCTAACCTGGGCAAGTAGGGGGATTCAACGCAACGCGGCAAACCAGCGGTTTCCCCTATTGGTGGTAATCGCCGCCCCGCACGCTCGTAAGCACCGACTGCTGCCAGGTACGCAGCTGCTTCTCCATTTCTTGCACGATTTCGGGATGCTGACCGACGAGGTTGCGTTTCTCGGCCGGATCGGTCTGGAGGTCGAACAGCTCGCGCTTCAACTCGCCCTGCTGGGTTTCGTGCAGCACCAGCTTGTAACGTTCGCCCACCACGGCACGCGGTCCTTGAAAGTCGGTATCGCTGGCGGGCGGATGCTTTACATTGCGAAAGTTGCGGGTGCGCAGGCCGCCCATCAGTTTGACCAGTGGCGTGGTGCCTTGCTGCAGCCGCGGTTCGATCCACGGCTTGGCGCCGTTAAGACGCGAGGTTTCGTAGCTCCAGAAGAAGATGGGCTGGGGACGCGCCGACTGCTTGCCGTCGATCAGCGGCAACAGATCCATGCCATCGAGCGGGCGGTTGGGCAGCGGCTGACCGGCGATCGAGCAGAGCGTCGGCAGCAGGTCGCTGGTGCAAACGTTCACATCGGTGGTGCGCGGACTGGGAATGCGGGCTGGCCATTCGAGGACGCCCGGCACCAGGATGCCGCCCTGGTACATGCTGGCCTTGGCGCCGCGGAGCCGCGAGTTGTGAACAGCACACGAGGGCGTACCGTTATCGCCGCAGTAAAAGACGATGGTGTTCTCACGCAGCCCCTGGTCGGCCAGGTAGCTGCGCAGCGTGCCGATCGCCCGATCCATGGCTGTGATCTCGGCATACCGCTCCCGCAAGACTTCGCCAATCGGGCGGCGGATGGGCAGACCGGTTTCGTTCGATGTGAGCGAAACCAGCCGCTGGGGATACCTGGCCGGCAGCTCATCGTACAGGGCCAGATCTTCCGACAACCCGCTGAACGGTTCATGCGGCGAGCCGAACCACACCACGGCAAAGAACGGTTTCTTTTGCTGCCGTGCGCGGCCAATGAACTGAATGGTTTCGTCGATCAGAATGGCGGAGCTTTCGCCCTGGAATACTCGCGGCTCGCCGCCGTTGCGCGACAGCGGTGGATTGAGCTCAAAGAAGTTGTCGTGCGAGAGCCACTCATGAAAGCCCATCTTGCCGGGATTGGTGGGCGATTCGGCCTTCACGGGGCCAACGTGCCATTTACCGAAATGGCCGCAGTGGTAGCCGGCCTGGCTGAGGATGTGGGCTATCGTGATTTCCTCGGGCCGGAGCGACCAGCCCGGGGCGAACGTGCCGTAGCGGTTGGGATGACGCCCGGTGAGAAAGCTGCCGCGGGTGGGCGAGCAACTGGGATGTGCCGCATAGAAGCGGTTGAACCGCAGCCCTTGCGAGGCCATCTCGTCGAGCACCGGCGTGCGAACGTAAGGATGGCCGTTGTAGCCGGTTTCTTCCCAGCCGTGGTCATCGCCCATCATCAGGATGATGTTGGGCAGCTCCCGCCCCGCGGCCGCTGCCGGCGACACGCCAAACGCGGCAAGCAGCCACGCCGCGGCCCATGCCAACGAGGTTAAGCGCCTGGGGACACTTCCTTTCGACACAATCGCCGCAGCTATGGCTTGGGGACGCATGGCAGTCTACTGGGGGCGGAGGGAAGTTCAGAAAACGATGCTGTACGCACGTTGCCTCACGTTGTCCTGGCGACGTAGCGCTAACATCCTGCGCCTGACCGAAAGCCGCCGCAAGTTTTTCGTGACGATCAGTCAGACTTGGGCATCAGATCAGAAGACAACAGGCCTCCGCGGCCCGTGAGGACCGCGGAGGCCTTCGTGTTCGAGGTGCCACGGTCTGCCTTGTTAGGTCAGGCACTGGATACGCCATCGGCAGCCCGCCAGGACAGCAAGCGCATCGGGCAGCAATGATGTGCCGCGTGATCGTGCGTGTTCCGCAGCGGTTCGGATGTTTACCTAGTGTCGACCAGCGACCTCAGTTCGTGTTGTCGATCAGCCGTTCGAACCGGCCATTCCATGGACCGCCATTCCCGGTGCCGTTGCCGAAGTCCCAGTCACCAGTGAATTCGAGGGTTTCGCTACTGGGATAGAAACGGAATGTACCGCTAGCCCCGTGAAGCGACCACTTGCCCACGATCTTACCAACCCAGGGGTAGTCATTGTTGCCGGCGGTATCAAAGAAATACTCAATGTCATACAGGTGGCCCGTTCCAAAGCTGGTGCGATAGGTGCCCTGCTTGCCATTGAAGGTGATGGTAGCCTGCACGTTCTGGCCGTTGGGCGCTTTGTAGGTTGACTTCCAGATTGAATGTTTAACGCGGCTGGCCGGTACTTCCTGAGGCGGGGCCGCGGATGCCGATGTCAGTGCTGCGAGCACAACCCCGATCAACAACATTCCACTGGCTCCGCGCTGGCTGAATGTGTTTCGCATGATCTTTGCTCCGCGAGGGTAACGGATCGGCGACACGCACGGTTGCGTGATTCAAGCTTGGAATCAGTATGCCAATCCTCGCACAGGTGTCCACCAATTTGTGGGGGGGGCTGCGCGCAACAAAATAGCCGGAGCATGCGCCGCACTTGCGGGCATGCTCCGGCTGGAGTGCAAACCTGATTGACTGCCGGTCGCCACCGTGGCGACCAATGGGAGGTTAGTTGGCCTTGAGCACCAGGTAGCGGTTACCTGCCGCCGAGCGAACCTGGAGCAACACGCCGTCGCTCAGCGAGGCCTTCTCGATGACCTTCTTGAACTCGGCCACGCTGCTCACCGGCTGGCGATCCACGGCCAAGACCAGCATGCCTTCTTCCAGGCCCATCCGGTCCGCCGGGCTGCCCGGCTCAACGCGGCTCACCAGCACGCCCTTGAAGCCTTCGTAGCCCAGCCGGCTGGCGACCTCGGACGACATGTTGCTGACTTCCAGACCGAGCTTCTCGGAACGGTACGAGTCGTTGTTGGTACGGCTCTGCGACCGCTCGCGGAGCGGCGTGCTCGACACCACCAGTTGCTCGGGCAGTTCTTCCAGCTTGACCGTGAGGTTCATCTGCTTGCCGTCGCGGATCACGGTCATGGGCAGCGCCTTGCCGATGGGGCTGCGCTCCACCACCGCTTGCAATTCACGCGGGTTGTGGACCTCGTGACCATCGAAGGCCACGATCACGTCGCCGTCTTTCACGCCGGCGCGGGCCGCCGGGGTATCGGCGTTGACCTCGGCCACCAGCACGCCCTGATTGGGTTTCACGCGGAACTGCTGGGCCAGGTCGGCGGTGAGCGGCTCGATCTTCACGCCCAGGTAAGCCCGCTGCACGCTGCCGCGATCCTGCAACTGGGCGACCACCCACTTGGCCAGGTCAATCGGCACGGCGAAGCCAATGCCCTGGTAGCCGCCGCTGTTGGTGGCAATGGCCGTGTTGATGCCGATCACTTCGCCGTTGAGGTTAACCAGCGGACCGCCCGAGTTACCAGGGTTGATGGCGGCATCGGTTTGCAGGAACTGAGCCCGGCTCACGCTCGCCAGACCGCGGCCCTTGCCGCTGATGATGCCGGCGCTCACCGTCGTGTCGAGGCTGAACGGGTGGCCGATCGCGATCACCCAGTCGCCGATCTCCAGGTCTTCCGAGCGACCGAGGACAGCGGCGGGCAGCTTGCCGGCGCCTTCGATCCGCAGCACGGCCAGGTCGGTCTGAGGATCGACGCGGATATCGGTAGCGCGGAACTCGCGGCCGTCGTTCAGGTGAACGTAGACCTCGTCGGCGCCGCTCACCACGTGGTTGTTGGTGAGGATGACGCCATCGGGATCAATGATCACGCCCGAACCAAGGCCCTGCTGTGCCCGGGGCGCGGGCAGCTGGCGGAAGCCGCGGAAGAGGTCGTCATTCTTGAAGTAATCTTCGAACGGCGTGCCTTCGAACGGATTGCTGCGCAGCGTCATCGACTCGGTGTTCTTGGCCCGGCTCACCGTGGTGATCTTGACCACGGTGGGGGTGACCTTCTCGGCCGCGTAGCGGAACGCCTTAGAGAGCTCGTTAGCGTGGCGGGCCGTTTCCGGCGGAAGATCATTGGCGGCTTCGACCGACCACCAGGTGACGCCAGACGCCACGGCGGCAATGGCCAAGACACTCCACCAGATGCCGCGTTTGGCCGGCAGGCTCGGTGGTGCACTTGGCTGATGGAGTGGGGAGGTGCTGACATCGTGTTGCATGAATCGTCTCCTTGTTGTGCCTGATTGGGCGCCGAGCCTGCCAGCAGACCAGGCAGACTTTCAGCGGATGGCTAAGCGATTCCCATCGCACGGTTTTCGTCTGACCGACGTATCGGGGGGATGACACGAAGACCCCCAGAATTGAGTTTGCGGCACCCCACGAAGGGGCCACGTAAACTCTTACGCGTGCAACCGCTAAGTGGTTCACGCCGGCGATTGGCCGCCGGTGGCCATGACTGCGGTGGCACGTTGCGTGGCCGGTCCATGGATGGTTGCCGCAGCCGCTAGCATCTTGCGGGCAGATTATGCGGAAAATGCCAAGAATCGCCGCCGTAGGGCAAGACCGATCACCGCTTGGCTCTCCATGCCAGGACGATAGCAGCCCGCGGCCAGGCTCGGCTGCCACCGAAAATCGCACGCAAGAGCAGGGAAGGCCGTGCACCTGGGAAACATCAACGCGGCTTCATGGGCAGGTCGATCAGCCTGCGACGCGCGGCACGCCGGGGCCAACTCGTCTTGGTCGAAAAGCGGCCAGTGGATTAGATTTGGACGTTGCGGAGGAACCGTGGTTTGGCGTCGTTGGTCCGCTGTCCCAGGCCGGCGCGCCCTTGTTTCAGCAGGGAGGCTCAAACCGTGCAAACGCTGCTTGTCTTTGGCGTCAATCGCGTCGTCGGAGCGAACGTCATTGCCACCTTGTCCGATCGCTTTCAGGTGGCCGGCATTGGCCGTCGCCCGGTGAAGATCCAAGGTTGCCCGACGCGTTGCGTGACCCACTGGGACGCCGCTCAGGTTCGCAGCCTCGTTCAAAAGTATGCGCCCAATTGGATCGTGTACGCCGGCGCGTTGGCCGGCTCCAGTTGGGACCAGCCTCCCGCCGAATTGGAAGCCGAGCCTGAGATTGCCGCAGCGCTGGTGGAAGCCGCCCGCGGCATCGGCGCGAATCTGACGTACATCTCGACCGATGCCGTGTTTTGCGGTCCGCGGATCTTCCACTTCGAGGATGCCCCGCGCGGCGCCGTGGAAGCCGGCCTCTCGCCGCTGGCCCAGGTGGCCGCGGCCGTGGAGGACGTGCTGCGCGACACGGGGGCCTTGCTGGTGCGGACGCATGTCTACGGCTGGAGTCCGCGTTTGGACGAACCGGAGTTCGCCGAGTCCGTGTGCCAGGCGCTCGAGGATGGGCTGCAGATCACGCTGGACCATCACCGCCACGCTTCGCCGATTCTGGCGACCGACCTGGCCGAACTGCTGTATCAGGCGTGGCAAGCGAAGTTGCAAGGCGCGATCCATCTGGCCGGGGCCGAGCGGACCTCGCCTGCCCGATTTGCCGCGGAACTGGCCAACGTGCTGGGAATCGCCTGGCAAGCCAACGCTATGGCGGTAGCGCCAGCGGATCAGGTACGGAGTGAATCGGCATTGGTTGCCCGGCGGGCACGCCAGGAACTCGGGACGGCGATGCCGATGCTGACTGAAGGTCTGGAACGCTTCGTTGCCCAGGCTTCCAACGGTTACCGCGACCGGTTCATCACCGCCGAAGAAATGGCCAATGCGGCGTGATGACCGCCGCTAGGAATCACGGGTGCCCAGGTAGCGGGCAAGCGTGTCGACATTGCGGATCAAGGTCCGCATGTCGATCACCTGTTCGGCCTTGAGCGTGCTCTGTTTGTTGCACTCCACCCATGCGCCGCGCTCGTCCAGGGCGTCGATCACTCGACGCACCTGTTGCTCCAGGTCACGCGAAGGACGTGCCTGGCCAGGGCGAGGACGCGCTGTGCGCGGCTTCAACTTGTCGGCAGGCGTACGGAGTGCTTCCTGGTAGGCCTCCTCAATGGCGTCCAGCCGCGATTCGACCTTAAAGCTGTAGTGTGTCGGCAGGTTGCTGTCGTCGTACGTCAGCTCGTACGTATCGCGGACGAAGTACAGCGGCCGGTTGGTTTTCAGTTCGTAAAAGCGTGCCAGGCGGCCGTCAGGCAGCCGTGATTGCTTCAAGTACGCCAAGGCTCGTGGAACCGGCTCCAGGTACTTGCGGTCGCCGGTGTAGCCGTAAGCCAGAATCAACGTACGCAGCACGCTTTGCGATTCGCTGCCGGTGATCGCGGGTGGTTCAAACCGTCTTGCCCAGGCCGGCTCCATTCGCGCGTTGTACTGCTGCGCCCAAGCCGGCTGTGGCTCTGGCATCTGGGCCAGCAGGATGAAGTCTGCACCGCGCATCGCCGCCTGAAGGTATTCCGGGCGGCCGTAGATTTCATGGGCCAGGAAGAACAGTTCGATGGTTCGAGCCTGCGCGTTATCGTTGAACGTGTAGTGACTGTAATACGGTTCGCGGGGATACTCGCGCGACCAGGTTTCCGGGTAGCGTGCGGGAAGCACTGGGAACTTTGCCGCATCGGGGGGCCGATTAAAACGCTGCGGCCAGGCGCCAATGGGATATTGCGCGGCGATCAACTGCTGCAGCCCATACTCCACGGCCTCGTGGATAGCCTGATCTTTGAACGCTAGTTCCAGGTCCATTTCCATCAGGAACCGCAAGGCAGCTTGCGTGGTATCGTCGTCGAGTGTGGTTGTGTTCCGGTCACTGGCCCCGCGCTCACGGCGTGCCTTTGACGCTTCCGCAGAATTTACGCGGTAGTCATACTGCCAGCGCTGCTTGGGATCGAACTGAATGGAGTAGGTCCATCCGCCGGAACGCAGTTGTCCTTGCACCAAAGCAGCGGCCGTTCGCTTGGCCGCCGCAAGCAGTTCAGGCCGCTGGCAGCGCCGGTACGCTTAGAGCCACGCCATCCCGACGGCAGGCGTTCCAGGAGGCTGCACCCAAGCCATCGTTGCAGTGGCGGGCCGTTCGCCCTCGCGTTCTGAGAGATCCGCGGCATATCGCCATAAGTAGCCGCCATTGATGGAAAGCTGCCCATCGTAGAAGGCAACTGCCTTGACAAGGGCCGCTTCGGCTTCGTGGCGGAGCTTTTCGTCGGCCGACAACGCTGGCGGCCACATGGCCAGGCCAACGTGCCATAGCAGGACCACGGCAAACAACCTGTGTGGGCGGCGCATCGATTTCTCCCTGGAGCAGCCTCGGTTGAGCAATTGGCCTACAGATTAGCCGCCGCGAAATCGGTCGACCAGATTTTAGAGGGCTTGCTGCCGAAGGTTACTTTGGGGCCTCGGCGGGAGAGTCGTGATCCATATCGCCGCGCTTTTGCCGCTCCGGATCATGGGGTTCGACGTGCACGAGCACGTCGCGCAGTTGCGGATAGCTGCGCAACAGTTCGTCCTTCACGTCGTGGCCGATGCGGTGTCCTTCGGCGACGCTGAGATCGGCGTCGACTTCCACGTGAATGTCGGCGAAGTATTCCAAGCCGGACTTGCGCACGCGGAGCGTCTCGACGCCGCGCACGCCGGAAACGTCGGCGGCCGAGTCACGCACCTGGGCGACAATGGTGTCGTCGGCCTGGATGTCCATCAGCTCGCGGCCGGCGCGGACGAACAGACGCGCGGCCGAGTACATCACCGCCGTGGCAACGGCCAGGGCCGCGATGTCATCGGCCACGGCCCAGGCTGCGCCGCCCAGCACCGCAGCCACCAGGCCGATCAGCACCACGGCCGAACACAGGGCATCCGCCCGATGGTCCCACGCAGTGGCCGCAATCGCCGTGGAGCCGGTGCGGTGTCCGACATGGCGGCTGTAATGATACAACCCTTCCTTGATGACCAGGTTCACGGCGGCCACGGCGATTGTCCAACGGGCTGGCACGGTTTGCGGCATGCCCAACTGCTGGACCGCTTCCCAGGCAATAAACGCCGCCGCCACGCTGACCAGCAGGGCCACGGTCAGGCCGGCGATTCCTTCTGCCCGAGTGTGGCCATAAGGATGTTCTTTGTCGGGCGGACGCTGGGCGAGCCATAGGGCGTACAGCACGCCGAGCGAAATGGCCACGTCGCCCAGGCTGTTGGCCGCATCCGAGAGCAAAGCAAACGAGTCGCCCAGCCAGCCACCGATCAGCTTGCCCAGCCCCAGCGCAGCGTTCATCACCACGCCCAGCAACGTGACCAGGATGGCTTCGCGGTATAGGGATCGTTTGCAAGTCGGATTCACAACCGTTTCCACAATATGGCCGGTTGGTAGGACGCAGCTTTGCGAGCCATTAAGACCAACAGGATGGGAAAACCAGGGCGGCCTTGCGGGCGACGCGCAGACGGGAACAGGCTAAGCCGCCGCTTACAGACAGGGCATATCTCTGCTGTCTTAGCCTGCGCGGCAATGGTTTGACAACCGCGAACCGAAGCAGCGGCCGGTCAAAACCTGGTTTTTGATTGACCGTACTGATCGGTCGCCGGCGCTGTTGGTCATGTTCCTAGTAGCAGAGGTGAGCCAAGCCGCTTGCCGATGCGGCGGCGCACCGTGGGGAAGCCGCACATACAACCTATGCGGCTAAGGGATTTGCAGCAGGGCGCCCAGGATTATGGTGTACCGGACGAAGTGCCGATGTGGGGGACGCCTGCAACTGACGCAGGAACATTTTGGCAAACGCGTACGCTGCCCTTACTGCCTTGCCACGGCCACGGTGCCCAAGCGGCCACGGCCAGCGAGCCCGGACCACCAGCAGCACGCGTTGCCTGGCTCTGCCAGGTCAGCGGGCCAACTGGCAACCGCCTGGCCGGATGGAACCTGCGGCTTGGAACATTGCGCGCGCCACCCGTACGGCGCACGCGGTCACCGCGATCGTGTCGAGCCGACAGGCGGTTGGCACCTGCTCGCCATGAGTTTGTTGGGGGGGCTGCTCGGGGCATGCCTGGCACGGCTGACCTGGGGATAAAGCCGGCCGTGTAAGGCAACTAACGCCGCCTGACAACGGTTCGCTTAATTCTGGCTTGCCGTCGGCTGCGACAACAGGCCCACGCTGTTGATGGTTTGCACCCGGTAGACCGGCATCACGTCCTGCGGAGCGGTCCGGTCCACGTAGCTCATTTCCGGCAGCGGCTGCTCAGGCGTGTCGTGGTACGACATCGTCTGGAACAGCGGCCGGCCGAAGCGACCGATGGGCTTCTCCGGCAGCCGAGCGATCTCCTCGTTGCCACGCAGGATCACAAAACCGCCGATGCCGCTCTCAAAGTCGGCTTCCGCCTCCCAGGAGATGCGGACCGTGCCATCGGCCTGGCGGACGGCGGCTACCTTGGCGGGAGCCGGCGGCGGCGTAGGGTCGGCAAGAGCACCGTCGCGCACGTACTCAGCCACCAGCGGCGCCATGGTCGACTTCCACTCCGCCAGGGCCGGCTGCACCGGGCGCAGTTGCGGAGGTCCGCTGGCTGCCTCGTTCTTGGGAGGCAGGCGGTGCTTCAACCAGAAGTCGAAGAACGGAATCGCCATGTACCTGGAGTCGCCACACTCGTGGCCGGTCCGCGGATCGGGAATGAACTCGAAGAACGCCCCGTGCTTCTGAAACGCTTCCTGCATCTCGACCAGGCCGTCCCAGGCACGGCGGAACCGCATGTCGCCTTGCTCCTTCTTGCCGGGGTTGCCGGCGATGGGCACGGTGTACACGGCTTCGGTCAGCGTGGGGGCTTCGATCTCACCGGCGGCCCAGTACGGGTAGGCCGTGCCCGAACGAAGCCAGATGGCGACGATCCGCTCCGGATGCTTGGCCAACATCAGGCTTGCCCAGTAGGCGCCACCGGAGTGGCCCCACAAGCACCACGGCACCGTGGCGACCTCGGGATGACCACTGAGTTGAGCGAGCTGATCCAGGGCCTGCAGAAACTTGTCGCCTGAGCCGTTGCGGGGATCGCACCACAGCCGGCAGTTGACGCCTTCCTTAGATTCAAAGGCGGGGCCCAACAGACCGCACTCCCATTTCTTGGCCAGGGCCTGCCAGTGCAGGTCGTCGGCCGCTGTCTGGCCGCCCAGCGAGGCGCCGCGGCCGCAACCGTGCTGGTGGACGATGATGCCCCGCAGTTGCTTCACGCCCTCGGGAATCCACAGCGAATACGTGACCGAGAGCCTTAGCGCGTCTGGGCGGGCTTGCGAGGGATAAAACACCGAGTAAATGGTGCCGCCGGTACTGGGGGGCTGCGAGGTACGCGGCTGCTGGGCTTCGCGCACCAGGGCGTCGATCTGTTGCTCCAGTTCGGCCGCCTTGGCCTGAGCTTCAGCCAGCGGCAAGCCCGGCTTGATGCCTGGCCGGGTGTGGCCCACTTCCGTCAGCCACGCGGCATGCAGCAGCGACATCCGCTGTTGTACGAGCTTGAGCAGGTTGGGATCGGGTTGCAGTGTCGATTCCACGCCCCAGGCTTTCAGCACCGTTTCGCCCATCAGGCGGTGGCCTTCGGCCGTGGGATGGATGCCATCGGGCGAGAGCGCGTAAGCCGGGTTGGTCTTGCGCTGCTGGGCCGCAAACTCGGCCAGCGGCGTACGCAGGTCGACCACCATCTCCACCCGCGGCTTCTGCGCCAGCAGCCACTGGGTGTACTTCGCCATTACCTCGTCGTAGTTCTCGTACATGGCCGTGTAGCCGTATTCGGCTTCGCCGGCCGGCTTGAGCTTGCCCTTGTCGCGCAGCGCCACCTGGTCAAACGGGGGCGGCGTGAGCAGCACCAACTTGGCCCCGGCGCCGTGTACTTTCTCGATCAGGCGGTTCACGCCGTCCTTGAACGCCTGGAAACGCTTTTCATCGAACGGGTAATAGATGCCGTCGTTGAGGCCGTAGCAGGCCACCACGACGTCGGGCTTGGTCTTCGCCAGCACGCGATCGATTCGCTCGGCCAGGTCGGGACGCGGGAATGGATGGACCGGCTCGCTCAGCCCACTCACGGTCTCGCTGCTCAGCCCCAGGTTGAGGACTTCCGGCCGCGGGTTGGCGTTCTGCAAGCGAAGCTGGGCATCGATCCACGCCACGTACGCGCCGCCGTGCGTGATTGAGTCGCCCAGGAATATGATCCGTTTGGCTTGCAGGGGAAATTGCAACTGAGCCTGGGCCGGAACCACTGCCGCGATCAGCAGCATCCACACAAAGCCCAACAGGATTCGCTTGACCCGTGGCACGGCGGTCATCTCCTCAAACAGCAGGCGTGGGTAGGCGTGGCGCAGGGAAAGACGCGGGCAATCGCCGCGGCAGCCCGGTCGCGAACCATCGCAACCAGCCGCACGCTACGAGGGCCGCGATCGACTTGAGATGATAGCCACGCGGGCTGGCCAAGTTCCACTGCCGCCCCCGTGAAAATTGGCGGCCGCCGTGGGATGCTGCGGCGGTACGCGTGTCAGGACCGCTTCTGCAGGATAAAGACCACGTCTTCGGTCTTGTCGTTCACCGGCTGCGGCGAATCGATGTCGTACGTGAAGTCGTAGGTCTCCAGCACCTCGAACCGGCCGACGTCGCGAAGCAGTTGCTGGAACTGCTCGGCCGTGTAGATGCGAAAATCCATCTCATCGGCCAGTTGGATGTGACGCGTCGGCGTGTACACGTCGAAGGTCATCTTCACGCGTTCTTTGCGGGCACGCCGGTCGAGGCCAAGCGATTGCATGTGGCTGGTTACGGCCAGGTGGCCTCGCCGGGCCGACCAACTTTCCTCCGTGCACAGGGGACGGCCCTTGGGCGTGAGGTGCAGCCCAAGCAGATAGATGCCCCCGTTGCGCAGGCAGTTGGCCACGCATTGCAGATGCCGCCGCGCGTGGTCCTCGCTGGGCAGGTGGCGGAAGCTGTTGATGAGGTTGAACGCGGCATCGTACTTCCGCTTCACGCGGAAATCGCACATGTCGCCCACCGTGGCGGCGGGGAGCAGGCCGTGCCGCTCAAAACGCCGGTTGCAGTACGCGACCGCCTTGGGATTGAGGTCGTTGCCGGCGACCTCGTAGCCGCGTTGAGCCAGGCGATACAACAGCCGGCCCGTGCCGCAGGCCGGCTCGAACACCCGTTGCACTGGCCGCGGCGAGAACCACTCAAAACACGCCAGCAGAAAGTCGAATTCGGCTTTCCAGTCCGACCCGAAGATCAGCTCGTAATAGCGCGGGTAGTCGTACAGGTTGCCGCGAATAACTTCCGTCATGGATCAATGGGGTTGGGGGCTTCGGTTGCTTGTCTGCCGGCGTCACGCGTGTCTGGCTCGGGCTGGCACTAGTCGAGCCAGTCTTGTTCTTCGAGCCGTTCGGGCACGTACACTTCGGTCACGTAGCTGATGTCTTTGCTGATGAGCGATTCGACTTCCAGTTTGAAATCGTTTTCCAGCAGTTTCTGGATCTCACGCTGCCACGGCTTCTTGTTGGCGAACCAGGGATATCGGGCGATCTGCTTGGCCCGCTTCACGTCCGAAGGCGTAAGGGCGATCTTCACGCTGTCGGAAAGCTGGCAACGCTCGAAGTCGATGCTCCGCAGGCCGATGTAACGGGCGTCGGGAATCGCCATTCGGCGGCTTTCAAACGCCAGGTTGATCGAGCCCTGCTTGAGCACGCTGTAGATGTAGTACCCCCAGGGGTCGTTATCGAGCAGGCAGTACACCGGCAGTTTCAGCTCGTTGTGCAGGCGGTACAGCAGCCGCCGCACACCACGGGGCGGCTGGCCATTACCGTGCGTGAGGATGCAGCGGTGCTTCTTCCAGAACTTGTCCTCGTTGAACCGCCGCCAGACCGTGTCCTTTTCGACATGCAGAATGAAGTCGGCGTCGTGTTCCTTGAACTGGATCACTTCCGGCTCGACGATCGACGGGATGCTGTACCCGCCCGAGCCGAGCCGCGTGCAGTCAATCTCGTCGCCGCTATCGACCAGCACGATGTTGCCGACCAGCGTGCCGCGGTTGGAGGCGAACACGTGCAGCTCCTCACGCAGCGCATCGAGCGTGACTTCCAGGTCTTCGATCACCGGGTCGCATTCGGCCTGATCGGCAAAGGTTTCTTCCTTGGTCCCTTCGATGGTGTGCTTGAGCAGGTAAAAGAGACCGCGGATGCTCGTGGTCTTGCCTTCGCTGATCAACTGTTTGCAGCCGCTGGCTACCAGCAAGGTCTGCATGTAGCTCTTGGCTTGCGACAGGTTGAACAACTGCCGCCGGTTCTTGTTCTTGCCCATCTCGATGATGCGCTTCTGCTTGTTGTAGCGCACGTTGGAGAGGGCGCGGGTAGGGATCTCGATATACGGCTCACGCTGCTTCTCGGCGAACTGGGCCACCTCGTTCGCCAGGCCGACCAGGTCGTTCAGCGTCTTGCGGTCGCGGTCGTTCAGCTTGACCGGCTCTTTCTTTTCGGCGGATTCCGTTTGCTTGGCGGGTTTCCGTTTAGCCATTGCGTTGAATCACCTTGCGTGGTGGATGTTTCTTCGGTGTTCGGTGAAGGATGCGCGGCGCCGCGGGAGCCATTCGTGCGGGGGAAGCCTCTCGGTTCGCTGGGCGACATCCCGGCGAGGCTGCCCAAATGGCGGGGGGGAGTGACTCCGGCATGTGCAGCCTGACGGTTCCTCTGCCATGGGCCGGACCGCGCACGTTCATTTTCGCCAGTTTCGCTGGTCCCGTGTTTTGTCGGCTCCCCCGCCCTCAAAGGATTGGTCCTGCTGTAAGTCTGGCGATTGTGTCAGGGGTGAGCAAGGCCGGAAAGGCGGACCGTGCCGGTGAGGCGAGTTTTGCGGCTTGGCCACGTTCTAGCGGCTGGACTGTCCTGGCGGCTGGCCACGCTGGAAAGGCGGTCCGGCGTGTCCGCCATCGCATAAGAAAACGTTGACGGGATTCCCCAAAAGCGGGTAATCTGGGCACACCGATCAAGAACGGTTCATGCGACTACCTTTCCGCGCGTGCAGGGGCATTGCCGCCAGCCATCTGCATGGCCGCTGATGGTACTCACGATCCCGCCTCGCCTTCTCATTCCTGCCGTGCCTGCCATGATCTCTGCTCCCCGAGCTGCCGTGCGTTGGATGTTTTGTCTGACGGTGTGGGGGGCCCTCCTGGCTCCTGCGGTGGCCGGTGAAGCTCCTCAAGCCGGTGATTCGGCACCTGCGCAGCCTGCTCAAGCTCCCGTCTTTGAGCGGCACGTGCAGCCCATCTTTCAGCAACACTGCGTCCGTTGCCACAACGACGTCACCAGCAAGGCCGAGCTTGATCTCAGCTCGGCTGCCGGCGTATTTCGCGGCGGCGAATCCGGGGCGACGGTGGTGCCCGGCTCGCTGAAGGAAAGCCTGCTGTATGACATGGTGCACGAAGGCTACATGCCGCCGGAGGAAGGCAAGACTCTTTCTGAGGCGGAGGTGGATACCATCCGCGACTGGATTGCCGGCGGAGCTCGGCTCGAACGCGGCTCACCCCAGGAACTGATCGCCGCCGGCGAGGTCAGCAATCACGACATCGAGCCGCTGCTGCTGTTGCGGTGCGCGGTCTGCCATGGGCTGCGGAAGCAGGAGGGTGGGCCGGATGTCCGCACCAAGGCGTCGCTGCTCAAAGGCGGCAAGTCCGGTCCGGCCATCGTTCTCGGCAAGCCGGAAGAAAGCCTGCTGCTCAAGAAGATCCACTCTGGCGAGATGCCGCCGCGCAAGCGGCTGATTCAAGCCGGTGTGTTTCCGATGAGCGACAGCGAGATTCAAAAGCTGACGCGGTGGATCGAACTGGGCGCCCCGGAGGTGCACGTCGAGCCCGATGTGGCCACCACCGAGCCAGATCCCTTGGTGACCGATGAGGATCGCCAGTTCTGGTCGTTCCAGCCGCCGCGGCGGCCGGCAGTGCCCCAGGTTTCGCAGCCGGAGCTGGTTGCCAACCCGATTGACGCCTTTCTGCTGGCCCGGCTCGAGCAGAAGGGCCTGAGTTTTTCGCCCCCGGCTGATCGGTTGACGCTGTTGCGCCGGGCGAGTTTCGACCTCACCGGTTTGCCGCCCACGCCGGAGGATATCGCCCTGTTCATGGCGGATAACGAGCCGGATGCCTACGAGCGGATGATCGACCGGCTGCTGGCTTCGCCGCGTTACGGCGAACGCTGGGCCCGGCACTGGCTCGATGCGGCCGGCTACGCCGATTCCGAAGGCAAACGTAGCGCCGATCCGCTGCGCCCCAATGCGTACAAGTACCGCGATTACGTGATTCGGGCGTTCAACGACGACAAGCCTTACGACCGCTTCCTGCTGGAACAGATTGCCGGCGATGAATTGGTCGACGTCGAGAACGCCGAAACGGTCACGCAGGAAATGGTCGACAATCTCGTGGCGACCGGCTTTCTGCGAATGGCCCCCGATGGCACCGGTTCGGACGTTGTGAACCGCGTGCCCGAGCGGCTGGAGGTGGTCGCCGACGAGATTGATATCTTCAGCACCACGGTGCTGGGGCTCACGATCAAGTGTGCCCGGTGTCACTCGCACAAGTACGACCCGATCCCGCAGCGCGATTACTACCGCCTGGTGGCGATCTTCAAGGGGGCATACGACGAACACGACTGGTTGAAGCCGGCCTCGGTGCCGGGGCAAACCACCGGCAACCGGCCCAGCCGCACGCTGGCCTTGGGTACGCCGGAGCAGTGGGCCGAGGTTGAGGCCAACAACCGCGAAATCGATCGGCAGATCGAGGACCAGCGGCGGCAACTCGAGCAGCTCGCCCAGCGGCTGAAGGCCGAACGCAATCTCGACGACAAGGAGGTCGCCCAGCAGGCCGAGTTCATCAACCTGAAGCGGACGGTCGATCGGCAGATCCAGTCGCTGGAGTCGCAGAAGCAGGCCGAGCCGCAGATCCGCGCGTTGTGGGACCGGGGCGAACCGTCGCCCACCTACATCTATCGCCGCGGCGATTATCTCCAACCGGGCCGCCTGGTTGGGCCCGGTGTGCCGTCGGTGCTGACCGATGGCCGTACACCGTTCGACGTGCAGCCGCCTTGGCCGGGCGCAAAGAAAACCGGCCGCCGGCTGGCGCTCGCCCGGTGGCTCATTCAGCCCGACCATCCGCTAACCGCCCGGGTGATGGTCAACCGGATCTGGCATCACCACTTTGGCCGGGGCATCGTTGCTTCGGTCGGTAATTTCGGCAAGCTGGGGACTCCGCCCACGCATCCGGAACTGCTGGACTGGCTGGCCACCGAATTCGTAGAGCGGGGCTGGAGCATCAAGGCCATGCACCGGCTCATCATGACCAGCACGGCGTACCGGCAGTCGTCGGCGGTGACCGAGGAGCTGCTGGCCGCCGATCCCAACAACGAGCTGCTGTCGCGGATGCCGCTCCGCAGGCTGTCGGCCGAGGAGTTAAACGACTCGCTGCTGGCTGTTTCAGGGCGACTTTCATTGGCGATGTACGGCCGGCCCGATCCGGTGGAAGTACGGCCTGATGGACTGGTTACGCCGCAGCCCAAGGATGGTTTCTGGCGTCGCAGCATCTATGTACAGCATCGCCGCAAAGACATTCCCACGGTGCTGGAAACGTTCGACCAGCCGCAGATGAACCCCAACTGCGTGGAGCGGGTGGAATCGAATGTCGCCCAGCAGGCTTTGTACCTGATGAACAACGGCATGGTGCGCGAGCTGAGCGCCGCGTTTGCCCAGCGCGTCGCCGCTCAGGCTGAGGATGCCACCGCCCTGGTCGAGCGCGCAATCCTGCTGGCGTACAGCCGGCCGGCTACCAGCCAGGAGCGGCAGCAGGGCGTCCGGGCGCTGGAAGAGTTAACTTCTGCCTGGCGCGAGCATCTGCAATCGCAGGGCGAGAAGGACTCCGATGCGCCGCAGCGGGCCCTGGCAACGTACTGCCATACGCTGCTGAATTCCGCGGCGTTTCTGTACGTGGACTGAGCCATCGCAAGGGATTCCCGCGACGCCGCCGCGTCACCCAGTTATCTGCCAAGCGTCAAAGTAAAGCCAAGCCAAGTCTTGTCCTACGAGCGAACGCCATGAACACGACCGCCGCCAACGATCAGGCATGCAGCACGCAGGGATGCACGCGCCGCGGGTTCTTGCACCGGATGTCGCAGGGCGTGCATGGTGCGGCATTGGCGTACCTGTTTGGGCAGGACTTGCTGCGGGGCGGCGTCACGCTGGGAGCCCCGGCGCACGAGGGCAGCCGCCGCGTGTACGACCTGAAGCCGCGGCAGCCGCACTTCGAGCCTAAAGCCAAAGCCGTGATCCACCTGTTCATGAACGGTGGCCCGAGCCAGGTCGATACCTTCGACCCCAAGCCGATGCTCGACAAGCATCACGGCAAGCCGTATTTCCACGAGATCGCCGCCGATGTGTCCTCGCCCGACTCGGCCGGCGGCCTGATGCGCAGCCCCTACAAATTCCGCCAGTACGGCGAGTGCGGCACTTGGGTATCGGACGTGCTGCCGCACATTGCCCAGCACGTCGACGACATCGCCGTGATCCGGTCGATGTTCAACTCGCACCCCAATCACGAGCCGGCACTGTACAAGATTCACTCCGGCCAACTGCTGCCGGGGCTGCCGTCGCTGGGCGCCTGGGTGGTGTATGGGCTGGGGAGCGAAAACCAGAACTTGCCGGCCTACGTGGTGCTTGACGATCCGCTGGGCCTGCCGGTCAACGGCGTGCAGAACTGGCAGTCGGGCTATTTGCCGCCGGTGTACCAGGGAACCCGGCTGCGCTCGACCGGCTCGCCGATCTTGAACCTCCAGCCGGAAACCGCCGATCCGCCGCAGGTGATGCAGTTGCAGCGCGAATTGCTGCGGCAAATGGACGAGGCCCATCGAGGGCAGCGGCCAGGCATGCTGCAGCTCGACGCCCGGATCACCAGCTACGAACTGGCTGCCCGGATGCAGATGGAAGCGACCGACGCCCTGGATCTGTCGCAAGAAACGCAGGCCACGCTCGATGCCTACGGCGTCGGCAAGCAGCCCACCGATTCGTACGCGCGGCGGTGTCTGATGGCCCGGCGGCTGGTGGAGCGGGGCGTGCGGTTCGTGCAGCTATTCATCAACGGGCAGATCTGGGATAATCACAACCGCCTGGAATCCACGCTCAAGGCGGCCGCCGATCGGACCGATCAACCGGTTGCCGCGTTGCTGGCCGACCTCAAGCAGCGTGGTTTGTTGGACGACACGCTGGTGATCTGGGGCGGCGAGTTCGGGCGGTTGCCCATCGCGCAACTGCGGGCTGACGGCGACGTTTCGCAGGCGGGCCGCGACCACGGCCCGGCCGGCTTCAGCTTGTGGATGGCCGGCGGTGGCGTGAAGGGCGGCGTAGTGTACGGCAACACCGATGAAATCGGCTACAAGGCGGTAGAAAACCCCGTGAGCGTGGCCGATTGGCACGCCACGATCCTGCACCTGCTGGGCATGGATTACCGCGAGTTGTACTTCCTGCGCAACGGCCTGGAAGACCGCCTCACCGGCACTCAAGAAGCGCGCATTGTGAAGGAAATTCTGGCTTGAGCCTTGCCGCACGTTTTCCTGCCCGGGCCACATGTTGGCAATTGCGGACCCAAACGCTCGAACTGGGCACGATGCCCCTGGTGATGGGCATCGTGAACGTCACGCCCGACAGCTTCTCCGACGGCGGCCGCTACCTCGATCATCGCCTGGCCTGCGAGCACGCGCGGCGGCTGGTCGATGAAGGCGCTAACCTGCTCGATATCGGCGGCGAAAGCACGCGGCCCTACTCCACGCCGGTTTCCGCCGAGGAAGAACTGCGCCGCGTGCTGCCGGTGGTCGAATATGCCGCTCGGGAACTGCCGGTACCTGTGTCGATCGATACCTCCAAGGCCTCGGTCGCCGCGGCCGCGGTCGAAGCCGGCGCCGAGATCATCAACGACGTGACCGCGCTCACCGGCGATCCGGACATGGTGGCCGTGGCATCCCGTACTGGCGCGGCCGTGTGTGCCATGCACATGCAGGGCACGCCGCAGACGATGCAGGACAACCCGCACTACGACAACGTGACGGAGGATATTTACCGATACCTCCGCCAGCGCCGCGACGCATTGGTTGCCGCCGGGATCCCGCAAGAGAAGATTTCACTCGATCCTGGCATCGGCTTTGGAAAGACGCATCAGCACAACCTGACGCTGCTTGCCAATTGCTTTCGCTTCCACGAGCTGGGCTGCCCATTGCTGTTGGGGCCAAGCCGCAAGGGCTTCATCGCCAAGGTGCTCAGCCATTTGAACCTGGGCGACAAGGAGACCGATCGCACCTACGGAACGGTGGGCACCGCGCTGGCCCTGGCTGCCCAGGGGGTGCAGATTTTGCGGGTTCACGATGTGGCCGCGGTCAGGCAGGCGTTGGCCCTGTTTGCAGCCTCTGGCGGCATCGACGGCAATCCGCTAAAGTTGGAGCCGTAAGCGGCCGATTTTCGTAACACCGCGGCGGAAATGACCGCGGCGAAGGCGGCCCACCAGCCCCCAAAAAATCACCCACACCGGGGGCTTTTCTTTCCCGCCCTGAATAGCTAAATTTGCGACAGAGCGACGGGGGCGAAGGCCAGCCCCGCAAAAGGTTTACAATCGACCTCTTGCACACCTTGATGGCCGCCTTATAATACCGCTCTCACCTATCGCTGATACGCGGGTGTAGCTCAGTTGGTAGAGCACAACGTTGCCAACGTTGTTGTCGTGGGTTCGAATCCCATCACCCGCTCTTTGATCACTCCCCGGAAGCCATAACTGGCCCGGGGAGTTTGGCTATACAGGAATGTAGCAGAAAGCAGATTCATGGCCTCGGACGAATCGACCACCCCCGCAGACGCTTCCACGGCGGTTGAGCAAGAGGAAAAGAAGCGGCTCGACTTGAAGGTGGAGATCGAAAATCGCGGCGCTTGCGAGCGGCACATCACCGTTACGGTGCCGCGCGAGGAGATCGATCGCTATTTTGACGAGGCTTTCAGCGAAATGATGCCCACGGCCCAGATTCCTGGGTTCCGTGCCGGCCGTGCTCCGCGCAAGCTCGTCGAGAGCCGCTACCGTAAGGAAGTGGCCGATCGCGTAAAGGGTGCGCTGCTGGTCGACAGCATCGGCCAGATCACCGAGGAGCACAATCTGGCCGCGATCAGCGAGCCGGATCTGGACGTGCAGGCCATCGAAGTGCCTGACGAAGGCTCGTTGACCTTCGAGTTCAACATCGAAGTTCGCCCCGAGTTCGATCTGCCCGAGTGGAAGGGTCTGGAAATCGAGCGCCCTGTCCGCGAGATCAGCGACGAGGACGTCGACGCCGCCATCAAGGACGTGCTGGAGGCTCGCGGCCGTCTCGTGCCGCACGATGGCCCCGCTGAGATCGGCGACTCGCTGGCTCTGGACATCGAGTTCTACGAGGGCGATCAGCTTCTCAGCTCGCTCGAAGAAGAGGTGGTTCGCCTCCGTGACCGTCTGGTGCTGGCCGACGGCAGCATCGACAACTTCGGCCAGTTGCTGACCGGCGTGAAGGCGGGCGAGCAGCGCGAGACGACGTTCACCCTCTCGGGCGATGCCGTAAAGCCCGAGGACCGCGGCAAGGAAATCCGTGCGGTCTTCAAGGTGCTTGAGGTCAAGCGTCTTGAGAAGGCGGAGCTCACGCCGGACTTCCTCCAGCAGATCGGTGGCTACGAGAGTGAAGAGGCCCTGCGGAACGCCGTCCGCGACAGCCTCAAGCGCCGCGTCGAGTACGAGCAACACCGCCGTACCCGCGAGCACGTGTTGAAGGCGCTCACCGCTTCGGCCAACTGGGAGCTGCCTGCGGAGATGCTGCGGCGTCAGGCTCAGCGCGAGCTGGAGCGCAGCGTGCTGGAGTTGCGGCGCAGCGGTTTCTCGGAAGAAGAAATCCGCGCCCACATCAACATCCTTCGCCAGAACAGCCGCGAAGCCACAGCGCAGGCTCTGCGTGAGCACTTCATCCTGGAGCGGATCGCCGAAGAGGAGAACATCGACGCGACCCCGCAGGAATACGATCTGGAAATCTACCTGATCGCGGCTCAGTTGCAGGAATCGCCGCGCCGCGTGCGGGCTCGGCTGGAAAAGACGGGGCAAATGGACGCTCTGCGTAACCAGATCGTGGAACGCAAGACGATCCAGTTGATCCTCTCGCACGCCAAGTTCGTCGATGTTCCGTTCGAGCTGCCGGCTCGGAATGAAACGGCCATCGACCACTTTGCCGCCGGCGAAGCTGCCGCGGAGGAGCCTGTTGCTGACGAGGCGGCCAAGGCCGAGGGCGGCGAAGGCGCTGCTAGCGAGTAGATGACTCCGCCGCGACAGATCATTCGCGGCGATGCTTGGGCCACGCGTCGTCTAGCCTCAAACGACGAAGTTCCCTAGAACTTGACGACCCGCTCGCTGTCGCAGTGAGCGGGTTTGTTTTTTCTATGGCACCTGATTGGTGCGGGCCGAGGTTCTACGTTGTAGTTACCGCGTGCGCTGGAGAAGCTAACGCGGCCTATGCGTCCTTCCCCTGGGGCGTGCGGCAGCCAAGGGAACTGAGGCTAGCCTGCAGTGGAGGCAGCCGCCTAGAATTGTCTGATTAAGGCCGCGCTGGACGTTGCCTGCTTGGCCTTCCGCAGTTTTTTGTGGCTGCACAGCGCTGCTGAGGTTGCCTCCGCGGGCATAGTTCAGTAGGCAGTGGCGTTGTGCGGCATAGCGCACTTGGCAAAAAGGCCGCAGGCCGCATAAAGCAGGCATAGCTAAGAATCCCCAAAATCCCTAAGATACGGCGCCGCTGGAGAAATGGGGGGCGTTCATCCGACCTACCTGGGACGGGCGTCCAGCGAAACAGAACATCTATCCTAAAGGTGCGACAGCACTTGCAAAAAGGTTTGCGATCATGAGTGACTTCCCGCCGGTTTTCGACCCCGTGCTGGCATACCGCGATTACCAGCGGCAACGGCCGATGACCCTGGCCGACCTGCTGCTGGAAAACCGCATCATTTTCCTGCAGGGGCCGATTTACGACGCCAGCGCCAATAGCATCGTGATGCAGTTGCTGTACTTGCAGAGCGAGAACCGGCGCAAGGACGTTCACTTTTACATCAACTCGCCCGGCGGCAGCGTGACGGCAACGCTAGCCATCTACGATACGATGCAGATGCTTTCCTGCCCGGTGGCCACCTACTGCGTGGGCTTGGCCGCCAGCGGCGGGGCAGTGCTGTTGGCCGGCGGGACCAAGGGCAAGCGGTTCGCGCTGCCGCACTCCAAGGTGATGATTCACCAGCCGTACGGTCAGGTGGGCGGGCAAGTGTCCGACATCGAGATCCAGGCCATGGAGATCATCAAGGAGCGGCAGCGGCTCAACGAGATCCTTGCCCACCATACCGGTCAGGATATCGAACGCATTGCCAAGGACACCGACCGCGATTTCTACATGAACGCGGTCGAGGCCAAGGAGTACGGTATTGTCGACGACGTGCTGAAGAAGCAGTCGGATGCCGACGAGGCCACGTCGTCCTAGTGGTGGCGGGCGGCTGGGGAGCCGCGGCGGATGCGCCGGCGCAGCAAGCAGACATTCCCCGGCCAGCTAGCCAGGGACGCAGTTCATCGTTCAAACAGCGGTCGCCGTCGAAAGCCATCCGCGATACGATGCCGGCCGAATTGGTTGTTGCTATTCGATCAACCTCCCAAACTGCTTACAAACACGTTAACCCGCGCAGCCGGTGCCTGGTACCGGGGCGGTAACTGCCAGAACGCGGCGGCCACTGGGGTGTCGCGGCGAAAACGAACCAACAGGCGGTCCAACCCACGCCCGCTGCCGACGGAGCAAGAACATCATGCCACTGATTCCCTATGTGATTGAGAAGAGCGGCCGCGAAGAGCGGGCGATGGACATCTACAGTCGCCTGCTGAGCGATCGCATCATCTTTTTGGGCTCGGCCATCAACGACGAAGTGGCCAACCTGGTGGTGGCCCAGTTGTTGTACCTGCAGTCGGAGGACCCCAAGGCCGACGTCCACCTGTACATCAACTCGCCCGGCGGTAGCGTCACGGCGGGGCTGGGCATCTACGACACGATGCAGTTCATCAACTGCGACGTGGCCACGTACTGCATCGGCCAGTGCGCCAGCATGGGCGCATTGCTGCTGACCGCCGGCGCGCCCGGCAAGCGGTACGCTCTGCCGAACTCGCGGATCATGATCCACCAGCCGCTGGCCGGCATGGAAGGCTCCGCGCACGAGATCGAGATCCACGTCAAGGAGCTGCGGAAGATCAAGGAGCGGCTCAACCGGATCCTGATCAAGCACACCGGCCACCCGCTGGAGAAGATCGAAAAGGACACCGATCGCGACAACTTCATGTCGGCCGAGGAAGCCCAGGCGTACGGCCTGATCGATCAGGTGATCGAACACATGCCTTCGGACAGCAACAACAAGTAAGGTCCGATGGAGCGGGGCCGTCGCAATACGGCGGCCCGTTGGCAAATCACGTCTGGCGGCGGTGCTTTGACCCGGCATCGCCGCCAGACCACCAGCCGCCTTCCGCAAGGGCGGCAGCAACCTTTCCGACCCCGAGCGTTCGCTCGTTCACGTCTCGCAACTCCCGCAAGCGCGACGCACGACAACACAACGAAACCTGCGAGGCAGTCGCTCGGGCCGCCAGGCCGGGCGAGGTTGCCTCGTTGCACGTCGAACACTTCCCGCGCCGGAACGGATGTCCCGGTGGGTTTGCTTGCGCGAGATGAACATGATGTTCCGCCAATCGATCAAGCCGCTGGTACTGGTGGTCACGGCGTTGCTGGCCATCACGGGGTGCCGCAACCGCGGTGTGAATACCGAGCCGCTGGAATTGGAGAACTTCGCGCTCAACGAGAAGATTCTCCAGCTGGAGATGGAACTGGCGGAGATGCACGCCCGGTTGGAGCGGGAACGCGACCGGGAAAAGGACGACAAGGCCGAGCCTTCGTCTCGCTCGCGGAGCCGGACCGAGCGGCAGCAGCGTAAGGATGAAGAGCTCGACTTGCCCGAGATCGAGCTGGGCGACCCGGTCAAACCCGGTAACGGCAAGCCCGAGCTCCCGTCGGCTCCCCGATTCGAGTCGCGCAATCGTCCCTCGGGCAAGAGTGCGGCGCAGACGGTATCGGCCGGCCGCGTCGACGTGTCGTACATCACGCTCAATGCCGAGGAAACGGTGGCCGTTTCCGGCGGCGAAGAAGACGGCATTGTGGTCGTGCTGGAGCCTCGTGATGGCGCCGGCAAACTGGTGCGAGCGGCTGGCCAGATCGCGATTGCGGTCTGGGACCAGGGCCTGCTCGATAAGTACCGCGGCAACAGTGCCCGGCAGTCCGAAGCCCAGATGGGCGTGTGGACCTTCACCACCAGCGAAGTGCAGAGCCATCTCGACCAGTCGAGCGACGGCCGAATTCGCATTGAGCTGCCGTGGCCGCATCGCCCGCCAGAACACGGACGCATTCGGGTTTACGTCCGCTTTGTGACGCACAGCGGCGAGGAACTGCGGGCTGAGTTGCCGCTGGTGGTCCAGAGCGCCGATCAGGCCTCGTCGGAAGAACTGCCGGCGCCCCCGCCGACGGTTCGCGAAACGCGACGCGACGACGACACCCCGCAATTCCCCGAGCTGGAACGGGTGCCGGCCACCGAATCGGGGGCAACCAGGCCCAACGATCCTCGCGACGCCCGGCGGCCCCGCTGGAGTCCGTATCGCTAGGCGGAAGTTGGCTGCCAGTTCGTTAAGAACCACGCCGCGCGGCTGGTTGACAGCGCGACGGGCCCCGCCCTAGGATTTGCGGGCGAAGCGGCCCGTTTGGCCGACGTCATCCCGGTTGATTCCTCGACGAGGGCGTTACGCCTTGAGCAAGATCGCATTTTTGTTCCCCGGACAAGGCGCCCAGACCGTGGGCATGGGTAAGGCCCTGGTTGAGAAATCCCAGGCTGCGGCCCGGCTGTACCAGCAGGCGTCGGAGGTTTTGGGCTACGACCTGGCCAAGCTGTGCTTTGAGGGGCCGTCGGAACAGCTCGACGCCACGGAGTTCAGCCAGCCGGCCTTGTTCGTCACCAGCCTGGCGGCGCTTGAGGTGCTGCGCGAGGAATCGCCTGACGTGGTCCTTTCGTGCCAGGCGGCCGCTGGCTTGAGCCTGGGCGAATATACGGCGATGACGTTCGCCGGCGTGCTGGAATTCGAGGACGGGCTGCGACTGGTGCAGCGCCGCGGCCAGGCCATGCAGGCCGCCGCCGACGCCACGCCCAGCGGCATGGTCAGCATTCTGGGCTTGGAACGTGTGCAGGTGGAAGCCCTGTGCGAACAGGCTCGCAACGGCGAACTGCTCCAGGTGGCCAACCTGCTTTGCCCCGGAAACATCGTGGTATCCGGTACCCTGGCGGCGTGCGAACGTGTGGCGGAACTGGCCGAGAAGAACCAGGCTCGGGCGGTGCCGTTGGCCGTAGCCGGCGCCTTCCATACGCCGATCATGCACCCGGCCGATGAACGGTTGGCCGAAGTGTTGGCCGAGGTGCCGCTGAAGAAGCCGGCGATTCCCGTCATTTCGAATGTGGATGCCCAGCCGCACGACGATCCCGAGGAAATCCGGCAACTGCTCATCAAGCAGGTAATTCAGCCGGTGCGGTGGGAAGATTCGATGCGGTACCTGTTGGCCGAGGGCTTCGACGAGTTCTACGAAGTTGGCCCCGGCCGCGTGCTCCGTGGCTTGCTGCGCCGCATCGACCGCAAGATTCCCTGCCAATCGGTCGAGTGCTGATCGACTCGCCGGCCAATGCGATTCAGGGGGCGGTGCGTTCAGCATGACATTGCCGCTAGCGCATGCGGCGGCAGCCGTGCTGCTGATGCTTGCGCGTGGCAAAACTGCGAAAATGACCGCTAGCTCGCGGCAATTTGCAACTCTTGAACCATGTCCACGCCGCTGCGGTACTGCCGCGGCCTGATTGGCTATTTTCGCTAAGTGCTTGCCGGCATTGTTGGCCGATCATTACGGCTGAGGGTTGGTCGGTGATACCGGCCGCGCGCGTTGCTGGCACTGCTGCCGTAACGAGCTGCCGAGGGAATACGCTTGCGACTCTTGGGCTGCGCCAAACGCAGCGCCCGGCTGGTCGCATCGAACGGGGACGTGTTGGTCGCGGCCGTCACACCAGGTGGCCGCCGCACCCGCAACGCTTTGGCGCATTGAGACGGTTTCGGGCGACAAGAACATGAACGACGAACTGATCCCACCACGCGTTTTCCTGCGCAATTGTCGCAAGAACAGCAAGGCGCCCAAGATCGCCGATTCGATGGGTGAGGAACTGACCGGCCGCGACGTATTGCTGCGGACGTTCATTCTCCGCCGGCTCTTGCTGCGCGAGGTGCTGGAACCGGGCGAGAAGTACGTCGGCATTCTGATTCCGCCCAGTTGCGGCGCCGCCATCGTCAATGCGGCCATTCCGCTCACCGGCCGGATCGGCGTGAACCTCAACTACACGCTGACCGAGAAGGAGATGCAGCACTGCATCAACGAGTGCGGCATCCGGCACGTGCTGACCACGCGGCGGGTGGTCGAAAAGCTCGATGTGAAGCTCGACAACCTCGTCTTCCTCGATGACCTGCGGCCCAAGATCACCACCGCCGACAAGATCGCAGCCGCGCTCCAGGCCGTTGTGCTGCCCATTCCCGTGCTTGAACGCATGTTCGGGTTGCACAAGCTCAAGCCCGACGACGTACTGACGGTAATCTTCACCTCGGGCTCGACCAATCTGCCCAAGGGCGTGATGCTCACCCATCGGAACATTGGTTCCAACGTGGGCGCAGTCAACAAGGTGATCCGGCTGCGCGACGACGATGTGCTGCTGGGCACGCTGCCGTTCTTCCACTCGTTCGGTTACACGGTAACGCTGTGGACGGCGCTGATGCTCTCGCCGCGGGGCGTGTATCACTTCAGCCCGCTGGACGCCAAGATCGTCGGCCGGATGTGCGAGCGCTTTAAGGTAACGCTGTTGATCAGCACGCCGACGTTCCTGCGGGGTTACCTGAAACGCTGTAAGCCCGAGGAACTGGCCTCGGTGGAAGTCGTGGTGGCCGGGGCCGAGAAGCTGCCCAAGCAACTGTGCGACGCGTTCGAACAAACGTTCAAGGTGCGGCCCGTCGAAGGGTACGGCACCACCGAGCTTTCGCCGCTGGTGTCGGTGAATATCCCGCCGGATCGGGCCCCCGAGGGGGCGGGCGTCACCCTCAAGGAAGGCAGCGTCGGCCGGCCGGTGCCGGGGGTCAAAGCACGTGTCGTGAGCCTGGAAACCGGCGAAGTGCTTGGTCCCGACCAGGAGGGCATGCTGCAAATTTCCGGGCCCAACGTGATGCTCGGGTACCTCAACCATCCGGAGAAGACGGCCGAGGTCATTCGCGACGGCTGGTACACTACCGGGGACATCGCCCGCATCGATGCCGACGGCTTCATTTACATCACCGGGCGCGAGAGCCGGTTCTCCAAGATCGGCGGCGAGATGGTTCCGCACCTCAAGGTGGAGGAGGAGCTGCACCGCCTGTTGACCGACGACGAGGACCAGGTGTGCGTGGCCGTCACCGCCGTGCCCGACGAACGCAAGGGCGAACGATTGGTGGTCTTCCACCTGCCTACCGACAAGACGCCCCAGGAGCTTTGCCGCCAATTGGCCGAAGCCGGGCTGCCCAACTTGTTCATCCCCTCTCCGGACAGTTTCCGCGAGGTGCAGGAGATCCCCGTGCTGGGCTCGGGCAAACTCGACCTGAAACGCCTGCGCGAGATGGCGCTCAAGGAATTCGGCCCAGGCACCGAAAAGGAGCAGCCGGAATAATCGTGGGCTGCCGTACGTGGCGCGCGGCAGGAACGCGATCGGGACGACCAGGTCTCGACGTTAGGCCTGGTCGTTGCGACGCGGCGACACGTACAGCGTGAACTGGAGCGTGGTGGTCTGACCGCCCACGCGGATGGTCAAGGTACGCTGCCCTTGGATGTTGCTTACGATCAGGTTCTCGTTGAGCCGGACGGCCAACGTCAGCGAGCGGCCTACCTGGTCCCATTCCTCGCGCTGCGAGTCGCGATCGACGAGGAAGTATGTAAGCCCCGGCTGGCTGGGCAGCGTCCGCGGCGGATGCTGGGCGTAGGTGAAACGCAGACCGGCCGCACCCTGGCGGAAGATCTCGTCCACGCGGTCGGAGCTGCCAATCTTCATGTCCAGGCCACGGGTTAACAGGCGGACGCATTGCTCGGCAGGCAGCGGGCTGAGCACGCCGACGTACATCTGCTGGCCTTCTTCGAGCCAGGCCGGCTCCAAGGCCACTTGCATGCGAAGCCCGGCCCCGATGAACGGCCGCTCCTTGTACTCCGGCTCTACCACGATATCGAGCAGCGCATCGATGTGCTGTTTGACGCGCCAGAAGCAGCCGCCCAGGTCGTCGTGGTCATACTTGGGCAGCTCCGGCGGACGGCGCTGTGCCCCGAAGATCGCCAGCTTGCCGACCAGTCGGCACAGCTCCAGGTACGCGATGAACGGATGCACGCCCTGCGCGAATACCATCACGTCGAACGGGGCGTAGGCTTCGTTGAGCACCCGCAGTTGCTCGAACAACAACCGGTCGCCCTGGCCGACGCTATCGAAGCTAATGCTTCGCGAAACGACCTGCGTGGTCAGTAGCTCGAGCTTTTTGCCGAGCCGGTCGTACAACTGCTGGAGCAGCCCAGCCCACAGCGGTTTCCAGGCATCGCACGCCAAGAGCGGCGGGATGTATGATTCGTCCAACTGCGGGACGGCTTCGGCCCGGTCGGCCCGTTTGATCCGGGCGATCGGCAGCACCTCGTAGCCGGAGTGATCCTGGCCGGAAAGCAGCAATTTGAGATTCAGACGGCGGACCTCGATCGGCTGCGGGTTCAGACCGGTGTTTTCGTCTTCCAGATCCTGTGTATCGATGATGTACCGGGCGCCGTTGGTCGCCTGGCCGGTGGTCACGTTCGCCCGGGCCGACTGAAACACCGGCACCGCGAGGTACACCGTGAGGGTATTCTCGCGGCCGAAGGCTTCTTTCAAGTCCAGCACCGGCAGCGTGCCCATGGCCGGTACTTCAACCAGGGTGCCATCGCGCAGCCGGGCAGCCAGGTCGCGGACCACCAGGCGATAGTTCCCTAGGGCGTCGAGGTCCACCTCCACCCGCCGCAGGCCCCAGTTGTAGTGGAGGTTCCACTTGCCCTCACGCTCCATCAACTCGCGCGCGTGGCGTTCCCACAACTGGAAGTGTTGCGGACGGAGGAACATGCCTTCGTGCCAATAAACTGCCTGGGTTGCCATGCGCACTCTCCGAACTGTAGATGCACACCCGCGCAGGGGGCGATACGCGGGGCTCGGCACCGCTCCCTGCGCGCAGCCAAAGCCGGACAGGAATAGCGCCTACTCTGCTTGCATCGGCGGAATGTTGCGAAAGCTGAACGTACGGGACAAGACTGCGGGTCTTGCCCCGCAAAGCGGTTGAACGCCTTGAAACGATGAGTTGGACGTTGCGCAACACGACGGCCGCCGCAGCCATTTTAGCGTGCGGGAAAGGTCCGCGCCCGGCCGATCTGCCCAAAAACAACGCTCGTATCAATCGGCGCGGTTGGATCGTCCGCTTGCCGGCGACTCGCGGTGCACGCTGCTTATTGCCGCAGGGGATCGCTCATGGCCACGGCCACCGGCACAAAGATCAGCAGCGGCAGCCAGGCCGACAGGTGCGGCGAGAGCACCACGGCCGAGCCGAGGAAACGCGCTCCGTACACCGTGAGCAGAAAGATGGTGACCACGGCCAGGCACAGGCCCACCGCCACGAACACGTTGCGATTGTCGCGCCGCAGGACCAGCGGCAACCCCAAGAAAAGCAGGTTGATGTCCAGCAGCGGGCGGACAAGCCGCGAATGCACGTTCACCCGCACGCTGGCGCCGAAGTCCAGGCTTTCGTTGCGGAGGCTGTCGAGCAGCTCCTTGGTCGACGAGAACTGCAAGAAGCCGCGGCCCCCGGTCAACTGTTCAAAGTCGATATCGCTGACCACGAAAACCTCGTCGGGTTGGAGCCAGTCGTAGTCGTGGGGCGTGAGAATCGTCTTCTCGCCCCCCTGATCGTAGATCGACGGCTGCTTGAGCAGCTCCAGTGGTTCCGTCACGCCTTGCAGCAGGTAACCGCTGGGGCGGTCGCCCTCGGCCGGACGGTAGAAGGCGTCGCGGGCACGAATCTGCCGGCCGTAGCGGTCCATGCCTGTCGGCAGCAGGAAGTCGGGATTGGTGATGCGGCGTTCGGCTGCGACGGTGAACTCGCCACGGAGCAGGATATCGGTCTTGTTGTCGTACCGCGGCTTGAGTTCCTGTGTGGCTTCGCCCAACAGGTCTTTGGCGTTGCGGGCGAGCTCCTCGCGGTAGTGCGGCAGGATCAGTTCGCGATTGGCCGCGGACAGGAAGCTGATGACGCAGACCGTGATGATGATAGGCAGCGCCACGCGGAACCGCGAGATGCCGGCCGCCATCAGCGCGGTCATCTCGTTATGCCGCTGGAGCCAGGTGAGCGTGAACATTGAGGCGATCAGACACAGCACTCCGCTGGTCAAGTCGAAGAATACGATCGACTTGAAGAAGTAGAACGTGCCCATCACCTTGAGCAGGCTGCCTTCCTTCTCGGCGCTCTCCATGAAGCTGTCGAGGTTGGAGAACGCGTCGAAAACGATATACAGCCCCGTCAGGCTGAAGAAGCAAATGAACAGGATCGAAATGAACTGCCACAGGATGTAGCGGTCGATGATCTTGAGGTTCGGCATCCGAAGTCGTCCTTGACTGTTCGGCGGGTGTGATGCTTGGTCGGCGGCGTCAGCGGGCTGCCGCGGAGAGCACGTCCTCAATCGCCTGACTCAGCAGTTGCATGCCCTGCCGGATCCGGTTGGGCGTCTGCACACCAAAGCTCAGGCGGATGGTGTTGCGCTTGGCCGGCTCGCCTTCGGTCGGGAAGCAGTACACGCCCGGGACGTACAGCACGCCAAGCTCCCGGGCACGCTGCAACAGCGGGGCCCCGGGGCTGGTATCGATCTCCGGCGGGAGCGTCAGCCACACGTACAGACCACCGGTGGGCTTGATCCACGAAACGCCCGGGATCGGCCGCAGGTATTCTTCGGCGGCGTCGAGCATGGCCTGCAGTTTGGCGCTGTACGCCTCGCGCAGCCGTTGCACGTGTGGTTCGTACAGGCCGCGCTCGAGCACGGTGTACATGATGTGCTGGGCAAAGTTGGGCGAACCGAAGTCGATATTGCCCTTCTGATCGAGCACCGGTTCGACCAGCCGCTTGGGGAGCAGCCCCCAGCCGACCCGAATGCCCGGCGAGTATGACTTGGAAAAGGTCTGCGTGACCACCACGGTTTCGCCCTCGGGATCGAAGGCCCGCATGCTGGGCAGGTCGTCGCCGCTGTAGCGAAGCTCGCGGTAGGCCGCATCCTCCAGCAGGTACAACTGGTGGTGCTTGGACCAGCGGCGGACCAGCTCCACGATTTTTGGCCGCCGGTCGGCTGCCAGCGTGATGCTGCTGGGGTTGTCGAAATAGGTCGTGATGTAAACCGCCTTGACCCGCGGCAGGTCGCCCGCGGCTTCAATCCGGCGGAAGGTTTCATCCAGGGCTTCCGGCAGGATGCCGTTCTCGTCGACGGCCACGCCCACGCTGCGCACCCCCAGGTTGGCCACCGTGCCCAGGAACACGAAGTAGCTGGGGGCGGCACAAATGACGATGTCCCCCGGGTCGAACAGCGTATCGGCAATGACGTGCAGCAGCTCGTTGCTGCCGGCGGTGACCACGACCTGCTCGGGCGTGGCGTCCCACTCGCCGGGATGCACGCCGTCGGCCGCTTGCAGCCGGTCCAGCAGCATTGCGCGCAGCGGTGGATATCCGCCCGTGGTGCCGTACTGCAAGGCCGCGCGGGCGGCTTCGCCGTTGCTGAGCAAGGCTTCCAGGGCTTCGCGCGTGGGTTCGACCGGCAGGGTGGCCTGGTCCACGAACCCGGCCGCCAGCGAGATCAAATGAGGATTCTCCAGCGCCAACTGCATCAGCTGGCTGATGGGTTGCCCCTTGGCCCAAATGGCACGCTGGCTGATTCCGCTACTGGGATACATTCGCTTGGACTTTCGACTTGGAAACGCAGCCTGGAGGGCATGGCTCGCCCAGACTTAGTGCATCGTTATAGGTAGGCAAGGCCGCTGCGTACATAGGAGCCGCGGCTGCTGGCCGAGGTTCGCCCTCACCGTGCAGGCATTGACAGCAAGGTCGCTGCTGGCTGTCCGGCGGGGCAGGCCATACATCCGGCACAAACATCACATCCGGACAGGAATGGGAAAACTAGATCAACCTGCACGACTCTGCAGTAATCTTAGAACCGAAAAAATACGAAGAATAGGGTGTCGAGGCGAGCTTCAACGGCTCGCCCGCGTGCCGCCAGGATCAGGGGTGGTTCGGGCGGCACCGCCAGTGACGAGCCTCGGTGGCAATGGGGACATTCGGCCGCGCCTGACCAAGCGAGTTTGCTTCTCCCTCGCGCATCAGGGTCCAATCGGTCAGGCGTGGTGATTGAAACCCTGTTCCACCGAGGCCGTTTTTATTCATTCTACCGGTGCACGGCGACTTTTGTCTGGCAGGCCGTGCCACGCCGCGCAGCCACGCGGCGGCCGCAACGCCGCAAGAGATAGTGCGTACCGGCGGCAGTGCCCGCTGGCGAACTTCTCGCAGGCGGCATGTGGAGATGCTGGGGGCGACCGGCTAGATGCGGTCGAGACTGTCGATCCAGCGGATCAACTGTTCAAGCTCTCTGTCGTTCAGATGCCGGGCACTGGCCCCCTGCTCGAACACCGTGACCGGGTACTTCATTGCCCGGAGCACCTTGATTGCCTGCTCGATCTGGTCCGGTTTGGCTCGGCCGTCCTCGGCCCTGGTCAGCACGAACGACAACGGACGCTGCGGATCGTTTTCCGCCGGACGGTTGGTGATGGGCGGCACGTCGATGGCCGCCACTGCACGCACCAGGTCCCGTTCGCGGCCGGCCAACGCCCAGGCCATGGCGGCGCCTGCCCGAAAACCTGCGGCGACGATCCGCGTATCGTCGATCCGGTAATTGGCCCGCACGTCGGCGGCCAGTTTGGCGGCAAACGGCAGTTCCTTGGCGGGCACCCAGCGCGAGGCGTCTTCCGACCGCGGGATCACCAGGATCAGATCGTGGGCGTCGCAGTACGGCTTCCAGCGATCGATCAGGGCGGTGAGTTCTTCCGGCTTTTGCAGTTCGCCGGCCCCGTGGAACCAGATCACCATGCCGTGCGGTACCGCCGGATCGTACCCCTCGGGCACGTAGATCGTGGCTTCGTTGGCGTACTCGGCCAGCTTGCGAGGCTGCACGCCGACGGGCGGCTGCGGGCCCAGGTACGGTTTGCGATCTGCCATCGCCGCGGGCAGCTTTTCCGGCACCGCCTCAGGCTGCGGGGCCAGTCCGACCGCCAGGTTCAGCTCCGAGCCGCCCCGCGTAATGGTCAATGGCACCTTGTCCTTGAGCTCCGCGTTGGCGATCAGATTCCGCAACGCGGCGCGGCTAGTGACCGGTTTGCCGTCGGCCTTGGTGATGCGATCGCCGGCTTCCAAGCCGGCCTCGTGGGCGGGGCTACCGGAATACACGTAACGGATGACCACGCCGTTTTCGTCCACCTCGGCCGCTTCTGGAGTCTCGCCATCGGCGGTGGGCGGTTGTGCGGGAGCTTCGTCGATGGCGGCCAGCCGCATTGGGAGGATGCCCAGGAACGGGCGTGTGTACGGCTCGAGTTTATCGACCAGCGTCATTTCGCCGTGCAGCAGTTCATCGCCGCGTTTGTAGGCGATGGCCACCTTGTCGCCCGCGTACAGCGGGCCCAAGGCTTCTTTCACTTGTGACTGGCGGACGACTTTCTTGCCGGCCACCTCGACGATCAGGTCGCCGGGCTTCAAACCGGCTTCTTGGGCGGGCGACTTGGCACGCACGCCGGCCACGATCGGCGGATCGGAGAGTTCATCGCGTCCGCGAAGCGTCACGCCCATGATGCCGGGGTGCAGGTCCTTGCCTTCCTTGAGCCGCGGCAGCGTCTGCATGATGTGGTACATGGGCACGGCGAACCCGATGCCTGAGTCGTACCACTCCACGCCCGACACCTGATCGTTGCCACTGGGCGAGAGCGGCACGAGCACGCCGAGCACGCGGCCCCGCACGTCGACCAGCGCGCCGCCGTAGTTATTGGGCGAAATCTTGGCGTCGGTCTGCAGGGCCCGGCCGTAGATGCGATTGAGCGCGCTGACGATGCCGACCGACATGTTGGGATGCTGGCTCTCGAACGTGCGGCCCACCGCAATCGCCCATTGGCCGACTTGCATCTCGCCCTCGGGCACGACTTCCGGTAACGGCAGTTTTTCTTGCACGTCGACCTTGAGCAGGACGAGCATGCGGGCATGGTCGGTGGCGACAATCCGGGCCGGAGCCCGGGAGCCATCGGGCAGGCCGACCAGGATGGTGGTCGGTTTGTTGGCGAAGTTAAAGGCACTGGAGATGATGTAGCCGTCTTCGCCGACGATCACGCCCGAGGTTGGACCGGTGCCGACCAGTAGTTTGCCCAACTGTTCCAGGCCGCCCACGGTTTCAATCCGTACTACCGTCGGGGCAACCCGCTGCACCGCCGCTTTGAAGGCGGCTTCTTCCAGTTCGGCCAGCCGCGATTGGGCCAGGCAGGGCACGGCCAATACCGTCCACGCGGCCACCAAACCAAGCAGCGGGTGCAAGCTGAAACGCGTCATAGCAAACGGATCCGGCGAAGGCGGAAACAAGGTTGGTAGGGCGGTGGACTCGTACGTGCGCTAGCGCGGCTCGATGACAAACTCCAACAGCTCCTGGCCGCGGATCACGGTGAGCTTGATCGGGTCGTCGCGGTCGATGTAGCTCAGCTCTTCCTTGAGGGCCTTGCACGATTGGATCAGCCGTTCGTCGTTGACGAACAGCACCAGGTCGTCGGGGCGAAGGCCGGCTTCGTAGGCCGGAGATCCCTTGCGCACTTCGTCGATGAAGGGCGGCGTACGCGCCAACACGTCGGGCACCAGCACGATGCCCAGCCGGCCCAGGTCGTGCGGTTGTTCGGCCTTGGGGCGCGGATCGGCGAGCTCGGCGGGCACGTACTTGCCGTCGATGATGTCGTTGACGGTTTGTTCCAACTCGCTGATCGGAATGGCGTAATTGAGCCAGGTGTTGTCGCGGCTGTTGCGGAGCTCCTTGCCAAGCATGCCCAGCAGTTGCCCTCGGCGATTGACCAAGGCTCCGCCGCCGGCGCCCGGGTTGTTGGTCACGGCATCGATCACGTACACCGGGCCGCGATAGGGAGTTTCGAACACGCCGCGGCGTGCTTCCAACCGCGTTTTCACCGAGACCACGCCATGCTGCACGCTGGCCGATTCATCGCCCGTGGCCACGCCGTACAGGTTGCTTAGCGCAAGCACCTGCGTGCCGGGCTCGGCATCGACGGCCTGGCTCAAGTCAAAGTGGTCGAGGCCTTGTGCCTGCACCTTGAGCACGGCGACTTCCAGCCGCGGATCGGCGCCCACCAGTTCGGCCTTGAGCCGTGTGCCGTTATCCAGGTGGACGGTGATAAAGCTGGTATCGAGCACGTAGCTCCAGATGGTCAGGATGTGGCCCTCGGCCGAAATCAGAAAGCCGCTCTGATAGCTCTCCAATCCCTGAAAGCCGCCGGCCCCGTAAATCTTGACCATCTTGGGCTGCAGCGACTCGATTAGCTTGGGCAGATCGTTGGCGGCAGCCGGCGTCGTGCCCAGGGCCAACCATGCGGTGGCAGCGGCGACCAGCCCCAGCAGCGAAGCGGGATGGGTACGCCAGCCGCGAACCGTGGCAGCGGCAGTGGGAGGCTTTTCCGTGCGTGAGTTCATCTTCGGCACGTGCAATCGGGCGATTGGTTAAGGGTAAGGACGCCGTACCAGAGGGCCCTGTGGAGCGTGCGACCGGCGCTACTCCGCGGCCTTGGACAATGTGATCCCATTCACCTTGTACACCTGGAATACGGCGTCACCGTGGCGGACTTCGATCCGAGCGGGCACCATCCGGCCGTCTTTCTCCTGGTATTCCAGGAAGTGCAGTTCACACGGGTCGACGTTACCGGCCGGGAACATTTCGAGCACGGCCAGGCGGCCCAGGTGCGGATCGAACAAGAAGTGGCATTCGACCCCGCCGTAGATACCCACCAGGCAGTCGTACAGCTCTTCTTGACCGGGAACCGGCACGGTACCCAGGTAGTACAGGTTGCCAAAGTTGTTGATGCCCCCGGTGAGGAACCGCCGCCACAGATGCAGGCTGGCGAACAGGCCGCCGCTGCCCAGCGGATCGAGGTTGGTTCCCAGGCTGGGGTTCTTGGAGTCGATCGGCATTTCGACCTTGCCGCCGGGCATGGTCGCCACCACGAGGGAGTCGGACAACTCAAAGGTGTTTTCCAAGCCGCCGGCGGCCTCGGCCTTGATCGTCCACACGCCTTGCAGGCCGGTGAAGTCGCCGTGCGAGATGAGCTTGTCCCAGACCCGCTCCTGGTTGATGCGGTTGAAGTAGTAGTTGGCGTAGCCGTCGCGGGCTTCGTACACTTTTTCGACGATTTCCGGGAGTTTCTGCTGGGTTGCATTCACCGGCGGGTGGCCGGGCGGAAGCTCCTTGTCCTCGTCGTCCTGAGGTCCCTCCGGCTGCGGCATCGGGCGCGGATTGGGATCATCGCCGGGGCGGGGCTGCCGCCGCGGATTGCGCTGTTGCCGGCCCGAGCCGGCCACCATCGCTTCCAGTTCGCCATCACGATGCACGCCGTCGAGCCGCACGTAGGTTTCGTACAGCTTGCCGTCGTGTCGGAACGCCATCGGCACCCGCCACCCCTTGGGGAAGATGCCCAGTACGTTCTTGAAGGCGTTGGTGGTGCGGATGCGGCGACCGCCGAAGCTCTCGATCTCGTCGCCGTAGCGAAGCCCACGGCGGTAGGCGTCGGAGCTTTCGAGGATGTTGGTCACCAGCACGCGACCATCCTCGCTGGTGGCCACCTGAGCACCGACCGTCGCGTGGTCGACAATGCGGCCGCTCTTGAGATAGCCCATGAAGTTCTTGATCTGGTTGATCGAGATCGCGTAGCCCACACCTACGTTGACGCGGCCGCGCTTCTCGAACGAGCCGCGGCCGTTGATGCCGATCACTTCGCCCCGCTCGTTGAACAGCGGGCCGCCGGAGTTGCCGGGGTTAATCGCCGCATCGGTCTGGATGCAGTCGGCATACTCCAGCAGCGTGCCGGCCGGGTATTGGTAGCGGTGGATGCCGGACACGATGCCGTAGGTGACCGTCGGCTGAAAGTCGGTGGCCAAGAGGAACGGGTTGCCGATGGCATAGCAGCCGTCGCCCACGCGCACCTCGTCGCTGTTCCCCAGCGGCGCGTAAGGAAAATCGTCGCGGCCCAGGAGCTTGATCAGGGCTACGTCGCCGGTGGGATCGAGGCCGACCATCACGGCGTCGTACAGGTTGCCGTCGGTCATGCCGACTTTGAGGTGAGGGCTGGCGCTGGTGACGTGGAAGTTGCTCAGCACGTAGCCGTCGGGCGAAATGCACACGCCCGAACCGCCGCCTTGGCCGCCTTTGCCAAAGATGGCCACGGTGGCGTCGCCGGCCTTCTTGAGCATTTCGATCCGCCGGGCTTCCGCCTGGAGCACCTCGTCGGGCACCTGGGCCGCGGCCGGCGGCGCAAGGTAAGCCGTCAGCAAAGCCGCCATGCAAAGGCTGAGAGCGACGGGGTGCATCATTTGGTGACCCTTGCTTCACAGAGGTTGAGGAGGTCGGCCGAATCCAGGCCGTCGTCGCCGTAATCGACCTTGATTTCCAGGCGGCTCACGCCCGCGATATCGATATCCAACTCGCGCGGCGCATCGGTGCCGTGGATCAGCTCGTCGTACAGGGGGCGGCCGTCGCCGAGGATGGTCAGGCGGACGTTGTTCGATTGACCTGCCACCGATTCATCGATTCCGGCCACCGCCTGGAAGCGGCGATACTTGCCGCGGAGGCGGTACACCAGCTCGGTGCGGCTGCGGAGCGCCAAGCCGCGTTCGTAGGTCTGGCCTTGCAACTTGAGCGGCCGCCGCACGCCCCAGCTGTTGGAACGCGGACGGTAGAACTCGCGAATCGCCGGGAACGACGTCTTGAGTTGCAGGAACTCGGTGACTTTTTCTTCGTCGGGCAGCAAAGCGCCTTCGGTGGCGCCCAGCGCCACGTTCAGGTATTGGATTTTGCCGGCCGAGAAGTCGAGCTTGCGCAATTGCTCCCAATGCACTTCGGCCTTGAATCCTGCCGGGGTTTCCACGGCAACGCCCGACTCGTTGGTTGTGAGCCTGGCGGCGGCCAGTTGCGAGCCGTCGGCCAGCAGTACCAGGGCCAGCGGATCCGGCAGGTTCGTGCTCTGACGGTGGAAATAAATCAGACCGTCGACGCGGCTGCGGCGGACCGGCACTTTGCTGCCGTCCAGGTCCAGTTCCACATTGTCTTCGGTGACGTTGCCGAGCACGCCTTCCACGTGGTCGATGGCGTCGCCCTTGCGGATCAGCACCAAATCGCCCGTGGCCTGAGCCTCGGAGCGGATCTTGCGCCACTGTTCGTCAATGGCCGGTGTCGGCTCCTGGAGGCGAACCGCAGCCACGCGGCGGGTGCGGACCTCCACCGGCTTCCCTAAAAAGGCGAACTTGGCCGTGCCGCTAGCCACGGTGTAGCCGTCAGCGACCAGTTGCGAGCCGTCGGTCAGTTCAACCCGGACGGGCGACGTGGCGGCCGTTGGTTCCGGCGGTTCCTCCGGCGTAACGGCCAGCAGGTTCGCGAGCGGGACCGTTTGTTCGCCGTCGGCCGTTTGAAGGGTCAGGGAGTCGCCGGCAATCTTCTGGAGTTGGCCGGCGTAGGTCTTGCCATCGAGCGTGGTGACCGTCACCGCAGGAGCTGCCTGGGCCGGCAGGATGGCCCACAAGCAGACTCCAACAAACGCAGCCACGCCGCAAACCGTGCGGCGGAGGACAGCGCTGCCGCAAGCGAATGGTTGAGCGTGTTGCATGATGGTTGCCAGCGCGGCGGGTGGAAGGACCAATCTCATCGTGGGAGCCGTGCTTTCCATCTGGAAGTGTTCGTGGGAGGCAAGCCGGCAAACCATCGCAAGCAGGGCCGGCACGGATCAGAACGGATCGCAGTCGCCGCGTTCGCCGGAAGACTGGGATAGGGCAGGGGAGGCACCGCTGCGCCGCACGCGCAAAACCGACAAGCGCACGTTCTGGTTCGGTACGCGGCGGCTAGCGAGGCGCCTGGGCTTCGGCGGCTAGCTTGCGGAAATACTGTTCGACGACCTCACGATAATGGGCAGGAAACTCTTTGCCAATCTGCTGCAAGGCCTCCTGACGCTTCTTGGGCGGCAGTTGTCCCCAGGCTCCACCCTTGGCCACCTCCTTGGGATCGACCTGGCCGGGACCGCTGCCTCCCAGGATGCGGCTTTCGGGGGCAGGCTGGCCGGAACGCTGGCTGCCGCCGCCGGAGTCTTGTTGTTGCTGTTGTTGCTGCTGCTGTTGTTGTTGCTGTTCGAGTTCCTCGATCATCTTGTCGAGCGACTCGATAATGCTTTCTTCGATCTGCCGCACCTTGGCCCCGGCCTGGGCCAGGTCGAGCCGCCGTTCCACGTCTTCCATCCGCCGCGAGATGTGGTCCAGCGAATCGTCCTTCAAGGCCCGCAGGTCATCCTGCATCAAGCCCGCCAGAGAGATATACCGCTTGGGGCTGCCTGCTACTTCGTCGAGCAACCGGCCGATCGCCTCCAATCCCCGCTCCTTGTTGAGCAGGCGATGGTGAACCACGCCCTGGTAGAACAAGAGCGAGGCCGGATCGATCACCTCGTCGGGCTTGAGGGGATCCAGCATCTCCTCGGCGTTGTCGTACAGACGCTCCTGGCACAGCCAGCGGCCGTAGTGCAGCCGCAGATGATTGCGCACCACCGGCGGCAGTTCTTCGGTCTGGAGCCACGACGTATCGGGCAGCGTGAACGACTCACGCTGTTGGCTGCATAACTCGACCAATGCGGCAATCCGCGGATCGGACACGCCGAACGACTGGCACACCCGTTCTACCAGGTCGGGGCCGGGCAGATCCTCGGGCACGTCTTTCCAGATCGCCAGGGCCTTGTCACGCAGCACGTCGTCGGCACCGGTGGTATCGAGCCACGACTCGACCAGTTGCCGCGCCTCTTGGACCGTGGCTTGTTGGTAACGGCGCTTCTTGCCGAAGGCGTCATCCTCGTCCTGGGCAACCGCCTGCCCGGCCACGATCGCGGTAACAAGCCCGAGCACGGTCGCCGCCAGCCACCAGTTCCATGAACGTTCCATGGTGATTCTCCCTGCCATTTAGCGGTTGCGACCCGTGACGATATCGCGGGTGGCCTCGAAGATGCGCTGCTCGCGCTGCGCCAGGTCCTTGAGCGCCTGGATCAGCTCGTCCTGCTGGGCCTGGCCGATCTCGTCGGCCGGATTCTCCAGTTGCTCGGAGTAACGCACCGTGCGGTTATTGACCCGCAATTGCAGCGACCGCAGCATCTTCAACTCGGCCAGCATGTCGATCAGCGGCGGCTCTTGCGGCTGGCCCTCGCTGGGCGGCGGTTGTTGCTGTTGGCGCTGTTGTTCTTCCAGATCCTTTTGGGCCTTTTGCAGGGCGGCGATGATCTCTTCCAGCGACGTGATGATGTCTTCCTCGACGCCCTGGGTCATCGGGCCGATCTTCATCTGCGAGAGCCAGACCACCACCTGCTGGATGTCTTCACGCATCTGGCCGACGGCTTCCGGCAGTGCCACGGCCGAGCCGTCTTCGCGCAGCAGTTGCAGTGCCTTGTCGCATTCCAGCAGAATCAGCGATTCCTGACGGCTGAGTCGGCCCGCCTGAATTTCTTCACCGCGGCCTCGCTCGTCCTCCGGCACGCGGTCCAGCCGCAGGGTGCCTTCGTAGACGGCGATCTGCATTTCGAGCATTTTCTTGAAGCGCGCTTCGAGGTACTCCAGGAGCCGCTTCATTTCTTCTTCGCGAAGCTGACGCAGCAGTTCTTCCAGCTCTTTTTCGATCTGGCGAAGTTCCTCAAGTGCCTGCTTCTCGGCTTCGAGAGCGCCTTCGCGCTGGGCTTTTTCCAGCCGCTGCTTGGCTTCCTGCATCCGCTGCTGGGCTTGCTGGATGCGATCGAGCGTGTTCTGGATGCCGTCTTCCGATGGATCGGACTGGCCATCGTCGCCTTCGCTATCGCTTTCGCCTTCGCCCTGGCCTTGCTGTCCTTGGTTTTGCTGCCCCTGATTCTGTTGACCTTGGCTCTGCTGGCCTTGGCCTTCTCCTTGCTGGCCTTCTTCCTTGCCCATGTCGCCGCTCTGGCCTTCGCTGGGCTTCTTGCCCATATCGTCCTGGCCTTTGCCTTGACCTTCCCCGGGCT